>ERZ506988.187-NODE-187-length-26594-cov-5.84864_pt1 | contig 26594 bp, 23 predicted proteins | sample MGYA00512884_ERZ506988 | MGnify/ENA metagenome assembly ERZ506988 | reverse complement strand
CTATGGGCGTGTGCGCAGCAGTATTTATGGTAGTGTTTGGCGTGGCCTTGGGCCTCCAGCTGGGGGTGATGTAAGTGAGCGTACAGAAGAGTCGCATGAATCGCGCGGTCGATACCGGCCGCACATCGTGGTTACCAGAAGACTTCACCTGGCGCAAACTGCTCCTCGCCGTAGGTCCAGGCATGGTTGCCGCGCTCGCAGGTGCGGACGCTGGTGGCGTGGCTACCTATTCCACAGCCGGCGCTCAGTTTGGTTTTAAGCAGTTGTGGACCGTGCCCATTATGTGCTTCCTGCTGATTGTGGCGCAAGAAACCGCCGCCCGCGTCGGCTGCGTTACCGGTAAAGGCTTCGCCTCGCTTATTCGCGAACAGTTTGGCGTGCGCAAGTCCGTGCTGGCCATGCTGGCTTTGCTTATTTCGAATACCACGGTTACGCTGTCTGAATTCGCAGGTATCGCCTCTGGTTTGGGTCTGTTCGGCATCCCAGCTTATTTGTCGGTTCCTGTGGCGGCTCTGGTTATTTGGCTGCTCACCATGAGCGGCTCCTACCGCCGTATCGAGAAGATTTTGCTGGCTATTAGCTGCATCTTCCTCACTTATGTGGTGGCTGGCTTTATGGTGCATCCGAATTGGTCGCAGGCCGCGTTCTATACAGCTGTGCCCGTTTTCGAACCCTCGTCTGCTTATATGAGCTTGCTTGTGGCGAATGTAGGTACCACGATTGCACCGTGGATGATTTTCCTTGCGCAGTCCAACGTTGTCGAGAAGAACTTGCATTCCTCCGACCTGTTTTATCAGCGCGTAGACACGATTTCCGGTGCAGTTATCGCTTCTGCCATCAGCTGGTTTATTATTCTCACCACGGGTGCGGTACTCGCGCCCGCGCATATTAAAGTTAACGAGGCTGCTGATGCTGCTATGGCTTTGGCTCCTTTAGTCGGTGACTACGCGCAGATTCTGTTTGGTGCTGGGCTCGTGGGCGCATCGTTTTTGGCGGCCTGCGTCTTACCAGGCACGACGTCGAGCGCGATTTGTGAGGCGTTTGGCTGGGAGAGAGGCGCCGACCGCAGTTGGGGCGAGGCGCCTGCTTACCGCGGCATTATTACTGCAGTTATCGTTTTCTCTGCAGTTATCGTGATTATTCCGGACGTAAACCTTTTCGGCATTATGATGGCCGCGCAGGTGATCAACGGTATTCTTCTGCCCGTTTTGCTCATATTCCTCGTTTCGATCGCATCAGATAAGCGCCTGATGGGCTCTCATGCCAATTCGAAACTGTGGACATGGCTCACCTGGTTTACGATTGCCGCGGTTGTGGTGCTCACGGTCATCATGTTCGTGCTTCAGTCCATGTGACCAATCTGTTTAAGTACGCGCTTTTCTGCGTACGTGGCGAAAATCAAGCCGCCTGCTAAGCATAAACCGGCTGCAATCAGCGCGGTTAGGCGGTAACCCATACCTGCCAAGCCGATGAGCGCAACCGAGGTGAAGACAATCATAGCAACGGACTGGCCGAGCTTCATGCTGAAGGTGCGAGCGGCATAAAACATGCCCTCGCGCTTTTCGCTGGACTCAATCGAATCGGCCTGCGCGACGTCGGCGAGCACAGCCTGCGGCAAAATGCCCAAAATGGCCATCGGTACGGCCGCCAAAATGACCATAACCACCGCCCATACGATCGACGGAATGCCGAACTGACCGGCTTGCGAAGTGAGAACGAAGCCGAGCACAAAAATCATGAAAGCGCTGAAAACAAGCGGTTTCTTGCCGATTCGCTTGGCGGCGATGTTCACGGCGGGGTAAAAGAGCAGTGAGATGACCGTCATGCCGGCGAACAGGAAGAAGGTCATCGAAGCATCGAAGCCCATAAGTTCGGTGATGTAGAACGGCATACCGGTTTGGAAAATCGTCAGGCCAATCCAATAGAGCACATCCGAGGCGATAAAGATCTGGAACTGACGGTTCTTAAACGTCTTGCTCAGGCTCTCCCACACGCCAATCGTGGACGGCTCCATCGTTGCGTAGGTTTTCTCGTCGATGGTAAAGGTCGGCATCAGCATGCAGACGATAGCTACTGTGCTCAGGATTGCGACGGTTATTCGGAAATTCGTAACGAAGCCCCACGCTTGCGGCAGGGCGCCCGCGATGTTCGGTACGAGATAGGCTACGGCCGTACCGATAAAGAAGGTGGTGGAAATCGAGGTGGAGACGTTAATGCGTAGTTCTTTCGTGCTGCCCAGCTCCGGGATGAGCGCGTTATACGGCGTGCAGTAGCAGGTCATGCAGAAGTAGAAGATCAGAACGAGGGTGAACAGCGTAGCATTGTTAATCGCTGATTCGTGGTTTATCGGCATAATAAAGATGGCTGTGGTGGCCACGCCAAACGGGATGGCAGCCCACTGCATAAACGGTATGCGCCGGCCTCGCGGATTCTTCGAGGCGTCTGATTTTCCGCCAATCCACGGGTCGAGAAACGCGTCGATAAGGCGACCGCTGGCCGTAATAGCGCCGATAGTTGTGAGCCCTAAAACGATTGCGCCTTGCGTAATGAAGATGGGCATCCCTTGGTTTTGCAGGTCTTGGCTTGGCTGATAAAAATAGACCAGCCAGTTGCTAATAATTCCCGACAAAATAGACCAGCCTAGCTGGCCGATGGCGAATAGCCACAGGATGTGCGAGGTGGCGAGGGCTTTGGTTGTGGTGTTGTTGGTGTTCGTGTTCATGTTCATTGCGGGCTCCTTTGCCTTGTGAGATTATTCTATCTAAGTTGTTGCGTTTGGCGTGCCTGCGTGACGTTCTGCGCGTTCTGTAACTGTTTGTCGGGTGGGGTTTCGGGTGGGGCGGTGATACACTATCTCTCGTGCTTCGTGTGCACTTTAAGAAGCACTATTGCGAATGTAGTTCATCGGTAGAACGAGAGCTTCCCAAGCTCTAGAGGCGGGTTCGACTCCCGTCATTCGCTCTGATGGGTTGTGTTGGGCGGTGTTGCCCAATTCCTTCCCACGTTGTGGGAGTTAATGCTTTTTCTATGCGTAGTCCGAACCTAATTTGCCGTAACACTCAAACGCCGGCTGCAGATTGGGAGTTGCAGGTGGCGTTGGGTGAATATTAAAGGACAATTCGGCAGTATCGCTCAAACGGTTCCCAAGGATTGAGCATTAAAGAAATTGTGAACGTTCACAAGTTCTTTCAAGCGGCTGTATCTCTCAATTGGTTTCTAGCGATTGGGAAATACGGGTGTAAATGGGGTCTTGGAACAAGAATTTCGCCTGTATCTCCCAATCTATAATTGGGGATTGAGTGTTGCGGATCGAAATAGCCCCTTTGGGTAGTCGCTTTTGGATGTATCTCTCAAACCCTAAATAGGGATTGAGAGATACGGAGCATGAGTCTGCCGGAAAACGATTCATATTTATAGGACGGATTCAGATTCTAGAAGGGTCCTTAATGCGCTAGACTCTTCGCGGAAATTCTCTCGCTGTGTCACTGCAACTGAAAGAAGATGGTGCATAAGTTCCCTGGGGGAGAGCAATTCTTTCCAAGTTACCCTGATGAAGGAGTAGCCTAACATCTCCAACAATTGTTGCCTCTTTATAGATTCTTGCCTCGCGTCTAAAAACTCGTTCTCGTTGCTGCCCATCTTTCCTTTTCCATCGAATTCGATGAGCAAGTTTAAACCTGGTATAGCAAAATCTGCATAGTAATCATTCCCCCGTGCACGAATTTTGTACTGGGTTACGTACTGATTTGGGAAAGTTGCACACACAAATGGTAGTAATGCTGCTTCGGCGATATTTTCGCATCCCGCATCCGCAGTGTTAATAATTAGCTCAGCTCGCTTGTAATTGAATAGTCTGGGATATTCTCTTCTAACATTCATGAGTGATGTGAGCAATGTATCCTTTACTTTCTTCTCGGCAATGCGAGAATCTTTTTGATGGAACCGCGAGAATGACGTCACTTCATGTAGTATTTCCGAGACAGCTACGATTGCATCGATAGCTGGCCGCGATAGGGCTATTCTCAAAGATGTAAGCACAAGCGATTCCACAGGAAGGCCGTTAATATTCTGGACATGTTTTTTGCTTAGCATGAGTGCGCTTGGCAAGAATTTTCTTGAAACCACAGTGTGCTTACAGATTTCAACTTCCTTTAAATCGACGATATGGCGATCGTTCCCTTTTACTGCACGGATCTCAGGTGTATTGTCCCAAGTTGGTATGCCGTGTATGAGCATCGCCGATTCATGGGTGAAACACTCAATACCAGTACGTGTTGCATAAACAGCATGAATCCTAGCGAGGTTCACTGCATCGCGAATTTCCCAGGCCGGACTATCTTTGCTGAATCGCTCGGTATTCATTACTACGCCGCGCATTATTTTTGCGTAGTGCTTATTGTATTTCTTAGAATCATTGCCTTTGAGCACGATTATTTCTGGCTGCTGTATCGGAGTCTTCATACTTCGATAGTGCCTGCAATAACCACAGAAAACCAAACTTAAACGAACATGTGAACCGATGTGGAAACGCGCCTACGATTTGCTTTTAATATAGAACAGACCTAGTCAGAGTTCGTTTCAGGGAGTTGAGAACTCGCGTTTAACTGATCTTCATCAAATTCATATGGTCGCCCGCGACGAGGTTCAGTAACCTCGCCAGTCCATGTACCGTTTTCGTACTTAGCGATCATGTCTTCAAGCTGTTCTTCGGTTAAGCCAAATTCTGAAGTAATATTTAATTCGTTCATGATATTTTGTTGAAGTTTTGTATGTCTGACGCTCATAATTCTATCGTCACGAGTGTGCGAACTCACAACAATACCTTGCGCCAACCCGCGCGTTCCGCTCAGCGTGTGCATGCTGGACTAAGCTCTCGCCTAACCGCAGGTTTCCTCCTTATGAAAGCATGTTCTTCTGTATAGGCGTTTCGTTGCTGAGGAAGAGCGGTACAGAACATTCATTCGATACGAAGTGAGCGCGAACTTTATCGCGCGCTTTCGCTGAGCGAGCTGTTTTATCTGAACAATCAAACCCCAAAAAGCCCGACAAACCCCGCGACACGCGTCGAACTAAGCCATTTTGCAACCCAAAATCATAACTCTTTTTGACATTATGGAACACCGGTGTATCATAGAAGCAGTGGTACACAGATGTACCACCTGCAAATTGGAGAAAAGACACTGCATAGAACACGACGAGAACGCAACGACGGTTCTCGCACAGATGAGCCAACAATCATCTGCGCAGTGTTGGAAGGAGCAATAATGCGACATTCGAAAAAGATTCTTGCAGCAGTGGCTGCGGTATCGGTGCTTACAGGCCTTGCTGCATGCGGCAGCTCTGGTGAAGCATCATCTAAGGGCGATGCCAATAAGGCCGAGCTTGTCTTCTGGGGCTGGGATTCGGGCAACTCCATGAAGGATCTTATTGCCGAATTCGAGAAGGCAAACCCAGGAATCACGGTGAAGTTTAATAACACCGGTACTGCATCCGACACTCAGACTGCTCTTACAAATGCTGTTGCAGCGGGTAACGGAGCTCCGGATGTTGTTATGCTCGAAGACCCAACAGTTACCCAATTTGCAGTAACTGGCGATTTGGTTTCACTAGACGAGTTTGGTGCAAACAAGCTCGAAAATGATTTCGCAGCCGGTCCATGGAACAAACTTCAGTACGGTGGTAAGTCTTACGCTCTGCCGATTGATTCGGGTCCAGAAGTGTTCTTCTATAACAAGGCTGTTTTCGATAAAGCGGGTGTCGACGGTTCTCAGATTAAGACTTGGGACGACTACTATGAGGCTGCGAAGAAGGTTCGCGCAATCGGCTCCTATATTACGAATAACTCTGGCTCCTCGATGGAGTATCAGCCATTTACTGCGCAGGCTTGGCAGGCCGGCGCACAGCCATGGAAGGTCGATGGTGAAAACATTACCATCGATATGACCAAAGATGCGGGCATGAAGAAGTACATTGAGTTCCAGCAGAAGTTGATCGATGAGGATCTGATTGATACCAAAATCGCCAACTGGTCCGATGACTGGAACCGCTCTCTCAACGACGGTACCCTCGCATCCCTCACGATCGGCGCGTGGATGCCAGTGAACTTGATGAACGGCGCTCCAGATCAGGCGGGTAACTGGCGTGTAGCTCAGCTGCCGCAGTGGAACGAAGGCGACGAAGTGTCTGCAGAAGATGGCGGTTCCGCACTGGCTGTCGTTAAGCAGTCCAAGCAGCAGGCTGCAGCATACAAGTTTGTTGAGTACTTGACTCACGGCGAGGGCGCAGACACGATGGCTGCAACCGGTACGTTCCCAAGCCTTAAGCGTATTTTGGAATCTAAGTCCTTTGTTGATCCAAGCGCAGAAGCTAATAAGAAGGTGAACGACTTCTTTGGCGGTCAGAACGTAAATGAAGTTCTGTCTCAGGCTGCTCAACGCAAGGTAACAGAATTCCAGTACTTGCCATATAACCCATTTGCGCAGACCACATTCGGCGACCAGATTTCTAAGGCGTACTCTAAGGACACCACTTTAGAGAAGGCTATGGCAGCTTACGCTAAGGCTCTGGCTGAGCACGGTGAACAGCAGGGTTACAAGGTAACCAACAAGAACTAAAACACACCTTTAGATTAGCTGGCTACTTGTAGAGCACAGGAGGCGGTATACGCCATTTCTGCCAGTGATCGTCTGTCACTTGCGCAAGTAGTCAGCCAATCTACATAACGCTTAACAAAAATGAGGAGTACACCATGAGTAATGTGGACACTGTTCCAACGAACAAGCGTCACGGAGACTGGCGCGGATGGAAATTCGTGTGGCCATTCTCCTGCGCATTCATCTTCGTCTTTATCGTCCCAGTTCTTTACGCTATCTGGATTTCTTTCTATCAAAACCGCATGGTTGGCGGAAATAAATTCGTAGGTTTCGCAAACTATCAAAGACTTCTTAGCGATGCACAGTTTTGGAGCGCGGTCGGACACGTAGCTCTCTTTACTGTGGTGCAGGTACCAATCATGTTGTGTTTATCGGCCATGATGGCGCTCGCCCTCGACTCCATGAAGCTGCACGGTACCAAGTTCTTCCGTATCGTAACCTTCTTGCCATACGCAGTACCAGCCGTGGTCTCCACCCTTATTTGGGGTTTCGTATACGGCGCAAAATACGGCCTGGTTGGCTCCATGAACTCCTGGTTCGGCTGGCACGTCGATGTTCTGAGTCCTAACGTTTTGCTCGCCTCTATCGGAAACATCGTAACCTGGGGTTACGCGGGCTATAACATGCTCATCTTCTACAGCTCCCTGTCTACTATCCCTCACTCGCTGTACGAAGCGGCTTCGATCGACGGTGCAAGCGAATGGCAAGTCATCAAGAGCATTAAACTACCTGAGCTGAGAGGCTCGCTGGCAATCACCGTTATCTTCTCTATTATCGGCTCGTTCCAGCTGTTTAACGAACCAAGCATCTTGCAGAACATGGTTCCAGGAAACGCGGTAACGACCTATTACACGCCAAATATGTACGCGTACAACCTGAGCTTCTCAGGTAACCAGAGTAATTACGCGGCAGCACTGGCCATCGTTATGGCCATCATCACTATGGCTGTGGCTTATGCAGTGCAGTTGCGCGGCATGAAAGATCAAATGAAGTAAGCAGCACAAAGCAAGCACAAGTTTGGAGATAACCATGGCAACAGCACAATCAACGTTAACAGTAGACAAGTTGGATAAGAAAACTGTAGCGCTCAAAGAAAAAGAAGCGCGTAAACGCGAACGTGAACGCGCGCGCTGCATACGCATCGACGAGGAAGCCGAGCGCAAACGCGCAGCCAAGGCAGGCTTCGCGAACGTAAACAACCCGCGTCGAAGCATCGGTTTAACACTCGTATGCGCTATTTTCGCCTTCTACTGCCTCTTCCCGTTCATTTATTTAATGATTAACGCCACGAAAACGCAGGCGGACTTCACCTCGACGTTTGGTCTCGGCTTCGGTAAGGGCTTCGCCTTGTGGGACAACATCGTAGGCGTATTCACCTACCAGGACGGCATCTTTACCCGCTGGTTCATCAATACGATTCTGTACGTAGTACTGGGCGCAGGCGGTGCGACCCTGCTGGCAATTATGGGCGGTTACGGTCTTGCTAAGTTCCGCTTCCCAGGTCGTAAAGCAGTGTTCGCGGTGATTATTGGCTCGATTTCTGTGCCAGGTATCGCGCTCGCTGTTCCACAGTTCCTTTTGTTCGCAAAGCTCGGCCTCACCAATACACCGTGGGCAATGATTATTCCGTCGCTCATTTCTCCGTTCGGTTTGTACCTCATGTGGGTGTTCTCCGATCAGGCAGTGCCAACAGAACTGCTCGAGGCAGCGCGTGTAGACGGCGCTGGAGAAATGCGCACCTTCTTTACCGTAAGCTTGCCACTGTTGGCACCAGGTATCGTAACGACCGCGCTCTTTACTATCGTGGCGACATGGAATAACTACTTCCTGCCATTGATTATGCTTAAGGATTCCAACTGGTATCCACTGACTATCGGTTTGAACCAGTGGAAAGATCAAGCCTCGATGGCGGGTGGAACAGCTATTCAAAACCTTGTGATTACTGGTTCGCTTATTACCATTATTCCTCTGGTTATTGCCTTCCTGCTCCTGCAGCGCTACTGGCAGTCCGGCCTGGCAGCTGGAGCTGTAAAGGAATAAAAAGGATAAAATACAATACCTGCCGACGCGAAGACTGGGTCTTGCTCTCCTGATTTATCGCAAGCCTTCTAGCTTGCAAGCATGCCTCCTCCATCTTCCTCACTTCGGTGACTTTTGAGGTCTTTGCGCCGGCGCTCCTCCTCTTTTCTTAGACCATAAAGGACTTCTTATGAAAAGCCTTACGAACAGCAGATTCTCATGGCCAGCACTGCTTACTGAAAGCACCACCGGCATTGCTTTTGGCGGCGACTACAATCCCGATCAGTGGCCAGAAGATGTGTGGACTCAAGATATTGAGCTCATGAAGCGCGCTGGTGTTAACGTTGTAGCTCTGGGAATTTTTAGCTGGGACCGCATTCAGCCTACTGAAGATACATGGGATTTCGCGTGGCTCGACCGCATTATCGGGCTCTTGGGCGAGGCTGGTATTGCTGTAGATTTGGCAACATCCACCGCGAGTGCGCCAATGTGGCTGTATAAGAGGTATCCGCAAGTTTTGCCAGTCGACAAGTATGGTCACACTGTTCATGCAGGTTCGCGTCAGTCGTGGCGTCCAACAAGCAAGGTTTTCCGCGAGTTTGCATTGGAAATGTGCCGCCAGTTAGCACTGCGTTACGGCAATAATCTAACGGTCACGTCGTGGCATGTGGGCAATGAGTATGGATGGAATAACCGTCACGACTACTCGGAAGACGCAGCGCAAGCCTTTATTACCTGGTGCGAGAACAAGTACGGCACTATCGATGCGCTCAACGAAGCATGGGGTACCAGCTTCTGGTCGCAAGAAGTGCGCAGCTTCGACGAGGTTCAGTTGCCCTACCATATGGGCGCCGACTCGATGGTTAACCCCTCGCAACAGCTTGATTTCGAACGCTTCGGCAACGATATGCTGCTCGATTTATACCGTGCAGAACGCGATGCTATACAATCAATCTGCCCAGACAAGCCATGCACAACGAACTTCATGATTTCCACCGATCAGTGCTCTATGAACTACCAGCAGTGGGCGTCGGAAGTGGACTTCGTTTCCAACGACCATTACTTCCATGAGGGCGAATCACACCTCGACGAGCTCATCTGTTCCGATGCGCTCGTTGCTGCTTTGGCACAGGGCAAACCGTGGTATGTTATGGAACATTCGACATCTGCTGTGCAATGGAAGCCTCTCAACGCACGCAAGCGCAATGGCGAGCTTTTGCGCGATTCCTTAGCTCACGTGGCTATGGGCGCCGATGCTATTAACTTCTTCCAATGGCGCCAGTCGCGTTTTGGAGCAGAAGCTTTCCATTCGGCTATGGTTCCTCATGCAGGCGAAGATTCGAAGCTTTTCCGTGGCATATGCGAGTTGGGTGAGAGCCTAAAGACGCTCAGTGATGCCGGTCTGCAAGGAAGCACGCTAAAGCCTTCCGATACGGCCATTCTGTTTAGCGCAGCCTCGGAATGGGCAACGCGCTGCGAGACTTTGCCAAGCAAGAAACTCTCGCACTGGCACGATGTTTTGGCATGGTACCGCGGCTGCGAAGGCGCTGGCACTCGCGCAGACGTTGTTCCGCTCGCCAACGATTGGAGCGACTATTCCACGGTAATTTTGCCGACCGTGCTCGTGCTCTCGGACAGCGACACAGAGCGCTTAGCTACTTTCGCGAAGAACGGCGGTCGCGTAATTATTGGCTACGCCACAGGTTTGATTGATGAAAACTTCCACATTGGCTTGGGCGGCTACCCAGGAGCAGGCAACGGGCTACTTCGCGATATGCTGGGTATGTGTGGCGAAGAATTCAACATCCTTGGCGACGAAGATCAAGCGATTAAGCTCTCCAATGGCGCTCAATCAGTGCTGTGGCAAAACGATATTTCGGTTCGAGACGATGTCGATGTTCTCGCGACCTACACGGGCGAAGCTGCAGACGACTGGGAGCTCAACAACATCCCAGCCTTCACGCGCGCTCGCTACGGCAAGGGGACCGCATATTTCGTTGGCTGCGACCTCGACCGCGCAGCCATTGCGAATTACCTCGGCGAAGTGCTGCAGACAGAAAGTGTAACCACTACCAACCTCCTGCATACCGTGCGTGAGAGCGAAAACGCTGTTTTCGACTTCTACTTCGCACGAGCAGAAACAGACTTGGCGCTTGTATGCCTCCCGCAGGACGCCCAAGTGCTCATCATCTCGAGCGCACGAAAATCAAGCGATACAGACAACTCATACGCTCTGAACCGTAATGGTATACTCATTACGAAAAGAGGGCGCTAAACCAAGCCTAATCTCAGGGGCTTAAGCGATAAAGGGGAACGCATGGCAAGCTCGACAGACTCGAATATGCACAACAAGCGCGTTACGCTACGCGATGTCGCACGCGAAGCCGGCGTCTCCCTCAAAACCGCGTCCAACGTTATTAACGGAACCGGACGTATGGCGCAGTCTACGCGCGATCATGTGCAAGGGGTTATTGATACGCTCGGTTACCGCGTCAATATTGCCGCGCGCAACCTCAACCGCAATCATACGGGCTTTATAACGCTTGCCGTGCCGAGCCTTACGCCGCCGTATTTGGCGGAACTGGCCAACCGTGTTATCGACGAGGCGAGGCTGCGCAACTATTCCATGTACGTTACGACGTACGCGGAGGGTTCGGCGCAGGGTGCGCGCGAACTGATCGAGAACTTTAACAGCACAGTGTCTGATGGCATGATTTTGTCGATGAGTGAGGTCGAGGAGTTTCATCCCGAAGACCTCGAAACCTCGTTCCCGCTCGTATGTGTGGGTGCGCGAACCACGTGGGGCAAGGCAGATCATGTAGCGCTCGACGATGTGCAGGTCGCGTCACGAGCTGCCTCGTATCTGTTCGACTGCGGCTCGAAACAGCTCGCCGTCGTGGGCATGCGCGAAAAGAACGTAGACCTCAGCACCATTCTCACCGCCACAGAAGGAAACGCGCAGCTTCGCGCTCGCGGCGTTGTGGAGGAATGCGCACGCCGTGGTCTCGACATGGATGAACGCTTGCTCGGCTACACCGGTCAGGACTGGACGATCGGCTCCGGCTACCGCGTTACCGAGCGCCTGCTCGAAAGCAAAGTTCAGTTTGACGGCATCGTTGCGCTCAACGATCAGCTCGCGATTGGCGCGATGTCCGCTTTGCGCTCGCATGGCGTTGAGATTCCGGGCGATGTTCAGGTGATTGGCTTCGACAACATCGAGGAATCCGCATACCTGCAGACCCCGCTCACCACGATGGATTCGCGTTTGGAATGGATCGCGCCAACCGCTGTCGACCGCATTTTAGGTCGCATCGACGGCAGCATTAACGCGCCGGAGGATATTATCGAGACGGCAGACGTTATCGTTCGAAAGACGACACGATAAACGGTTCTGCAGGAACACCGGATCGGCTCATGATTGGCTTCGCGCCCCAGCAATACCAACCGTAACGCAGGCTTTCTGGCTCGTTCGCGCAGGAGAGGAGAACCTCGTTTCCGTGCACCAGCACTTTCGAGACCTCGATATCAAAAACAGCACTATCAACGTCGGGCACTAGCTCCTCGTTAAAAGCTAACAGCACTTGATTTGAATCGAGTAAACGCGCGGACAGCAGTTTCACGCTCGAACGGGTTAGCACAGTGTGTGCTAAACGGCGACCGGGCGTGCGCTTATCGGTGGGATGAACATCGTCTTCCTCGCCGCAATCCATCAAACATGCCAAAAACGCGCTGTCGGTTTCACGTGCAACCTGCGCTTGAGCGGCGCGAATCTCCACCCACCCCAGCGTCTCCATAAACTGGGGAAGTTGCGCAATAATAAACGGCAGGTTCGCGCTCCACGCAGCGCGCCACTGATCAATCATGTGGCGCAATAAAATCGCATAATCATTGGCATGCGGCGTATCTTCCTCACCTTGATACCACAGCACTCCGCGCGCGCTAAATGGTGCGATGCGCTCAACCATAGCCTCGAACGGACCGGTGGGTCTAAACTGGGAAAAATTGGTGAGCGGCGGCGGCCAGGGGCACTCGCCACGGTTCGGGTTGCCGGCTGCAGCGTTCCACGCATCAAAATCGTTCTGCCACGCGTTCATGCACGCTCGCTGCTCGCTCTCGCTTAACCCCTCAATCGCTGAAAGATAGCGTTGCCAGTAGCGCTCGCCCTCTTTCGTGCTGCGCAACGTCTCGCGGCTCATCCAGCAGCTGACCGAAGTGCCGCCCACATAGCAATCAACAATGCCAATCGTTACGTTCGGCTCGCTCTCGAGCATGCGCTCGGCAAAGAAAAACGCCACAGCGGACATGCTCCCGCTCGTGTTCTCGTTGCAATTGTGCCAAGTTGTCAGCTGCTCGTCGGCGAGGAGCTCGCTATCGACGCGACCGCGCTTAGGCACGTTATAAAAACGAATCGGCAGGCTCGCGCTGTGCTCAATTGCGGTTTCGGTGCCGTCCGCGTTGCGCAACTCGAACTCCATGTTGCTCTGACCGGCCGCAATCCATACCTCGCCAATCATCACGTCCTCGTAATGCAGAAAAACGTTCTCGCCGCTTACGTGCAGAACGTATGGTCCGCCCACAGGCTGAGCGGCAGAGTTGCCAGCCATGACCCGTCCGAGTTCACAGTACAGGTCGCTACTGCAAGTCCGTGCGTATTATCGCTCAGACAGACGCGCACCTGCAGACCCGGCTCGCCTGTTCCGAAAACGGCAATCGGCGCGTCTCGCTGCAGCACCATGTGATGACTAAAAATCGCAGCCGGCTGCAACTGCGCGGAACCGAGCGGCTTGCACGGCTGCGTGCAATCGGTTGTCCCGGTCTCGCTCGAACCCGGCGCTGGGTCGGTTGCTAACGTGCATGCCATACGCTGCTTCCCAAGTTTTCGATATGTGCAATCAGTTCGCGCATAAATTCGCGCGTCGTATTGGGAACGCGCGAACCGGCGAGATACTCCTCGAAATCAGCAGGAAGCTGGGTAGCCATACTATCTCCTTCGATGCAAGTATTGTTCAATTAGTATACCTGTAAGGAGCAAAGATGAAGAACGCTCAACTGCAGCGCGTGTGGCAGTCCATGAAGGACGTGCCCATGCTGTTCGTTACGCTCGCGGTACTGCTCGTGCTCGTTATTCTGAGTGAAAAGGGTTTCGAGGACGCGCGTGTGTGGGTGGTGGCCGGGCTTGTGCTCGTCACCGTTATCGATACGCTCATCGGCATGATTGCCGACATTAAAGAAGGCCACGTCGGTTTGGACGTGCTGGCTGTGGTGGCGATTATTTCCACGCTGGCCGTGGGCGAGTTTTGGGCATCCTGGACCGTTGTGCTCATGATTTATTCCGGCTCGGTTATCGAGGCGTACGCGCAAAGCTCGGCCGAACATAACCTCACCGCTCTGCTCAGCGCTGCTCCTCAGACCGCGCATGTGCTCGGTGCGAACGATGCGCTGTGCGATGTGCCAGTTTCCGAGGTTCAGGTTATGGATCTGCTGCTCGTTAAACCGGGCGAAACGGTTCCGGTCGATGGCGTCGTTATGAGCGAACGCGCGGTCGTCAATCTGGGCATGATTAACGGCGAACCGCTTCCTCAAACCGTTTTGAACGCTCAGCGCGTGCCATCAGGCGCGGTGAATGATTCCGAAAGCTTTACCCTGCGCGCCATCGCCTCCGCCGAGGATTCGCAGTATCAGCGCATCTTATCTCTGGTTAAGCAGGCGCAGGAGTCGCGCCCGCGCTCGGTGCGTACCGCTGATCTGCTGGCTGTGCCGTTTACTGTTATCGCGTTCTTCCTCGCCGGCTTGGCCTGGTTCCTCAGCGGCGATCCGGTGCGCTTTACTCAGGTTCTCGTGCTCGCCACGCCGTGTCCGCTGCTCATTGCGGCTCCGGTCGCGTATCTGGGCGGTACTTCGCGTCTGGCTGCCGCGGGCGTGCTGATTAAAGGGCAGGAAGTGCTCGAACAGCTCACGCGCGTCGGTTCGGTGTTCTTCGATAAAACGGGAACGCTTACGGTTAAGCAGCCGCAGGTTGTGCGCATCGAGCGTTTTACTTCGAACTATACGGACGACGTGATTCTCGCTGCGGCAGGCGCGGTCGAATCGTACTCTATCCATATTCTGGCGCTCGGTATTGCGCGTGCCGGCAAGAAAGTACGCTCGGCTGCTCTGCCTGTACTCAATGTGGACGCGGTCTCTCACGTATCGGAGCGCAGCGGTTACGGTGTGAGCGCTATCGTGGACGGTCACGAGGTGCGCGTCGGACGGCGCGGTTTCGTCGAGGAATCTGCAGACAGTGCGGGCTTCGCGAAATCAGGGCGATTGCTGAAGCACGATGCGAGACTGACGGCCCTGCGCGAGGCAGACGAAATGGGTGCGTACGTTTCTATTGACGGCGAACTCGTCGGGCGAATCGTTCTGCGTGATGTTGAACGCTCGAATGCGCGTACTGCTATCGAGCGTTTGCGCGCTCTGGGCGTGCGCTCTATTTCCATGCTTACCGGTGATGGTCCTGTGTCCGCGAACCGCGTGGCAGCGTCCGTAGGGATTGCTATCGAGGACGTGCATGCGAAACTGCTGCCGGAGCGTAAACAGAGGATCCTCAATAATGCGCGTAGCGGTGGTGGAGCTGGCGCGATTGTTATGGTGGGTGACGGCGTAAACGATGCGCCAGTGCTGGCCGCGGCCGATATTGGTGTCGCGCTCACGGACGGCTCGTCGTCGGCGGCCTCCCAAACCGCGCACATGGTTATTATGAACGACGACCTGAGTTTGCTACCGCGTTCCATTGAAATCGCGCGCCGCACGCGCCGTGTTATGCTGCAGGCTGTTTTTCTTGGCCTCGGGTTGGCTCTCGTGGGTATGATTGTAGCAACGTTTGGAGTAATCCCCGCAGTGGTGGGTGCTTTCGGTCAGGAAGCGATTGACGTGGTGTCGATCGTGTGGGCGCTCAATGCTGTGCGAGAAGTGAAGTAGGTAATTGTAGGTAATTATGACAGTTGCGACACCAGAACAATATTCCGCCATGTTGGCGGCGGCGCGCGAAGGCGGATACGCTTTCCCCGCCATTAACGTAACGAGTTCGCAAACGCTCAACGCGGCTTTGCAGGGCTTAGCAGATGCCGGTTCGGACGGTATTATTCAAATTTCTGTGGGTGGTAGCGCGTATGTGAGCGGACAAAAGCTCAAAGACCGCGTTGTGGGTTCGCGTGCTTTCGCGGCTTTCGCGCGCGAAGTTGCCTCGCAGTACCCAAACATTACGGTCGCTTTGCACACAGACCATTGCGCGAAGCAGTATCTCGACGAGTGGGTCGATCCGCTGCTCGACATGGAGATTGAGGCCGTACGCCGTGGCGAGGAGCCGCTCTTCCAGTCGCACATGTGGGACGGCTCGACTGTGCCACTGCAGGAAAACCTCGACATTGCTTCCCGTTTGCTCGAGAAATCGGCTTTAGCGCATACCGTGCTCGAAATTGAGATTGGCGCTGTGGGTGGCGAGGAAGATGGTCATCGCGCGGAGATTAACGAGAAGCTGTATTCGACTGTGGACGATGCGCGTTTAGTTGCCGACCGGCTCGGGCTGAGCGTTGGGGAGAATGGTTGCGCGCGGTACATGGCGGCCTTTACTTTCGGCAACGTACACGGTTCGTACAAGCCAGGCATCGTGAAGCTGCGTCCAGAAATTTTGCGCGATATCCAGGAGTTTGTGGGGTCTAGCGAGGAGCAGAAGAAGCCGTTCTACCTGGTCTTCCACGGCGGCTCCGGCTCTACGGCGTCCGACATTGCGCGCGCGGTAAGCTATGGCGTCGTAAAGATGAACATCGACACCGATACCCAGTACGCCTTCACTCGCGCCATCGCCGGTCACATGATGACTAACTACGACAAGGTTCTTAAAATCGACGGCGAAGTGGGCGATAAGAGCAAGTACGATCCGCGCTCTTGGGGTCGCGAAGCCGAGGACTCCATGGCCGCCCGCGTAATCGAGACCTGCGTTCAGCTCGGTTCGGCTGGGCGGGCGATTAAGTAGTTGTTTTTGGGAACAATTCACCTCGTACTACAGGTTTTGTGGTAAGGGGTGATTTGTTTGTTGTGGGGGGGGCTTTAACTTTCATCAGTAACGACATTGGTGAACGTTAAAGCTTTCTGACCGGTTAAATCAGTGGTGGTAAAGGCTTTGCCAGGTAGCGCTAACGCACAGCTATGAAAAAGCTACAGCAGAAGCACCAGACTCGCACATGTAAGAATGCGCATAAAATCAAGCTTTTTGAGCGCGAACCGAGCTAACCGGATGCTGTATCGTTCATAGCTAACCATCATCTATGAGAGTTAAAGCTTTCTGAAGCCAAAAATACGCCAGCGAAAAGCTTTGCCATTCATAGCTAAGCATTAGCTACGAAAGCTAAAGCAGAAAACGTCCGCCAGGCACATAGCCCAAACACCCCACCGCCCCCACTCCGCCCTCGTAGAGCGTTCAGAGTATCCTCGGAATGTAGTTCTTTTATGCGTGAGGAGTCAATATGCCAGGCGTTATTCTCGTTGGAGCACAGTGGGGCGACGAAGGAAAGGGCAAAGCGACCGACCTTATTGGCGGTCAGGTCGATTACGTTGCTCGCTTTAATGGTGGTAATAATGCTGGTCACACGGTTGTGGTGGGCGAGGAATCTTACGCATTGCATTTGCTGCCATCCGGTATCGTTAACGCGAACGTTACTCCTGTTATCGGTAACGGCGTGGTAGTCGATCCAGAGGTTTTGCTCGAAGAAATTGAGGGTTTGGAAGCGCGCGGCGTGGACTGCTCGAAGCTGGTCATTTCGGATTCGGCTCATATTATTGCGCCTTACCACCGTGTTATCGATAAGGTAACCGAGCGCTACGCTGGAAAGCGCAAGATTGGTACCACCGGCCGCGGTATCGGCCCTGCTTATGCAGACAAGATTAACCGTGTGGGCATTCGCGTACACGATTTGTATAATCCAGAGATTTTGCACGACAAGGTAGAAGCGTCGCTGCGTCAGAAGAATCAGATGCTGGTAAAGATTTACAATCAGCGTGCTATCGACGTGGAAAAAACCGTAGCTTTCCTCACCGAAATGGGTGAAAAGATTCGCAAGTACGTAGATAACACTGGTCTTCTGCTCAACAAGGCTATCGATCGCGGCGAAGTAGTGCTCTTCGAAGGCGGTCAGGCAACCATGCTCGATGTGGATCACGGCACCTACCCATACGTCACCTCGTCGAACCCAACCTCGGGCGGCGCATGCACGGGTACAGGCGTTGGACCAACAAAGATCGCACGCGTAATCGGCGTATCCAAGGCATACATCACTCGCGTGGGTGAGGGTCCATTCCCAACTGAGCTCGATAACGAAGACGGAGAATGGCTGCGTCAGCAAGGTCATGAGTTCGGCGTAACAACTGGTCGTCCACGCCGTTGCGGTTGGTTCGACTCGGTTGTTAACCGTTACGCTACTCAGGTTAATGGTCTCACCGACATTGTGCTTACGAAGTTAGACGTGCTCACCGGTCTTAAGACTATTCCAATTTGCGTAGCCTACGATGTAGAAAATGCAGACGGCACACATACGCGTTACGACGATATGCCAACCGATCAGGATGCTTTCGCGCGCGCTACGCCAATCTACGAAGAGATGCCAGGCTGGAACGAAGATATTTCTCAGGTTCATCGTTTCGAAGACTTGCCAGAAACCACGCAGGCATATGTGCGCCGTTTGGAAGAGCTGTCCGGCTGCCGCATTTCCGCTATCGGTACCGGTCCTCAACGCGACCACATTATTTCTGTGCACTCCCTGCTCGACTAAACAGTAACCGTGGCAAAACACAGGACAGCGTCGCGCGCTCGAAAACCGCGCGTTAATCGCACACCTCTCACAGACATCTGGATGTACCTAGTGGTGTTTGTGGGCGGTGCGCTGGGCACTGCCGCGCGTTACGGTATAAGCAGCAGCATGAACACGCTGCCACATCCGCTGTCTATTCGCTGGGGAACTTTTACCGCGAACGTTATAGCAGCTTTCGCGCTCGCAGCCATTACTGCGGCTCTGAGTCACACCTTGCTCTCTGAGCACGCGCCGGCATCTCAAAAGCGCGCAGGCGAGTTGATTTCTAAAGGCCTTGGCATGGGCGTGTGCGGCGGTTTATCTACGATGTCTACGCTCGCTCTCGAGATTGCGGCGAGTGATTACGGCTGGTCGTATGCGATTGTTTCGCTCGCTGCCGGCATCGTCAGCGCCATTCTTGGGGCGCTGTTCGGTACGTGGGCAAGCGGAGCCAAGCGCGCGCAACGCCGAGCACAACAGCACCAGCAACAGCAAACGCCGCGCTGTTCTCGCGTAAGCGCTCGTCGCCGCGCACACATTCAAAACAAGAGTCAAAACAAAAGCGTAACGCACCGCGTAAGCCGAGCTACGCAAAAAGCTAGTGAAAATTCGCAGCGGATACGTGCGCGCAAGCATCGCAAGCACTAAAGTCATCACGTAAACAAGCAGCGAGCAATCACAAGGAGTTTGCGATGACTGAGACTGCGTCTGCCGCGCCAAGCGTCGCGCCCGAATCGATTTACGGATCGTACCGTCGCGCAATGGAGCGCGTGCGCGATAGTGTCATCGAATCGCTCGAACAAGCCAACGCGCGAACCAAGGAATCAACCGGCTATTCGTTGTACGAGCACGTGAATACGCGCATAAAATCAGACGAATCCATGCGCGAAAAATGTGAGCGTAAAGGTCTCGAAGCCAACGCTTACAATGCGCTCACCCGTGTGCGCGATGCGATCGGCGTGCGCGTGGTTACCCGTTTTATCGACGATATTGAGCTGGTGGTGCGCGAGCTCGAGCAGATTGAGGGCGTTGAGGTCGTCGAGAAAAAAGATTACGTTTTTAACGCCAAACTGAATGGCTACCGCTCGTATCATGTGATTGCCAGCGTACGTGACCCTCTAAACCCAGCCAGCGCGTACTTTGTGGAAGTGCAGATCCGCACAATCGCGATGGATTCGTGGGCGGCGCTCGAGCATGAACTCAAATATAAGAAGGGCATTAAAAATCAGGAGCGTATTGTCGCCGAGCTCAAGCGCTGCGCGGACGAGCTGGCTTCCTGCGATATGAGTATGCAAACGATCCGCCATTTAATGAATGAGGCCGAAAGCGAGTAGCACGTGAAAATCCTTATAGCAGAAGACGAGCAAGCGCTGCGCCGCGCGTACACGGTGGCGATCGAGAGGCAGGGGTACGAGGTAACCGCGGCCGCGAACGGTCAGGAAGCCTTAGATTTAGCGGAATCCCATGCCTTCGACGTTATGATTTTCGACATCATGATGCCGATTAAGACCGGTCTCGAAGCCGTGCAGGAGCTGCGCGCTCGCGGAAACTCGACGTACATTATTATGCTCACCGCTATGTCGGAAATCGATGACCGCGTAAACGGCTTAGATACCGGCGCCGACGACTACCTCACCAAACCGCTTTCGCTTAAAGAGCTGATGGCGCGGCTGCGTTCGCTCGAGCGCCGCTTCGACACGAATTTTGGCAGCAAAGAGATTAACTTCGGTAACATAACGCTTAACGTGCGCGAGCAGGAAGTGAGCGCGCACAGCTCCATGCGCTTAAACGCGAACGAGGCGAAACTGCTCGAATATCTTATTCTTAACGCGCAACACGCGCCGGTTACTCACGAAGACGTGTACGAGCACGTTTTCGCAAACAACGAGGATAAAGACGCCGGCTACGTTTGGATTTACATTTCGTACGTTAAGAACAAGCTCAAGGCTATCGGCGCGCAGGTGCGCATAACCGGCGAGGACGGCGGCCCGTACGGTTTGGAGATAGCTGATGCTTAAAAAACTTCGTTTGCGCTTTACCCTTATTACCGCGCTGGTTGTGCTGATTATTACGATTGCGCCCATTTCTGTGCTCAACTTCGTCTCGCACTGGGAGAGCGGGCGTGAAACGAGCGTGCTGCTGCGGCTGATTAACTTCCATAAGGGCATGCTGCCGGCGGAAAGCGTAGACGGAGAAAGTGAGCATTATCAGTACTTTAGCGTGTACCGCTCGTCTAGCGGGGAGGTTTCCGTAACGTCCAAGCGCAACCTCGATAACGTGTCGGACACGCAAATATCCTCGGCTGCCGAGACCCTGCTTGATTCGTTGAGCACAGCGGGAACGGTGATTATTGCCGATCAAAGCTTCTCCTACCAGGTGGTGAGCGAGTCGGACGGGTTGCGCCTGTCCGCCGTGAATATTAACGCGCAACTCGCCAACCGTTCGCGCCTGTTCCATATCTCCATCGCCATGTTTCTCGTGGCACTGTTCTTCTTTATAAGCGTGGCGGCCATCATTTCCAAGTGGGCGGTGCAGCCTTTCGTGGAGAACTACAAGAAACAGAAACGCTTTATTGCCAACGCCGGGCACGAGCTGAAAACGCCGCTGGCTATTATTTCCGCGAACACCGAGCTACAGGAGATGATGGAAGGCGAGAGCGAATGGAGTGCGTCTACCAAAGCGCAGGTAGAGCGCATGACCGCGCTGATTAATCAGATGGTGTCGCTGGCACGTTTGGAAGAGCAGCCAGATGTGACGCTGGGCGACGTGAACTTCTCCGAAACCGTGCAGAACGCGGCCTCCAGTTTTAAGAGTTCCATTATGCGCGACGGTAAAACTTTCCACATGGACGTGGCCGAGGGGATTAACATTAAAGCCGAAGCGAAATCCGCTTTCGAGCTGGTGAACATTCTCGTGGACAACGCCAACAAATACTGCGATGACGGTGGCAACGTGTCTGTGCTCTTGCGCAAGTCGCGAGATCCGCGCTATTCTGCGCATCTTGAAGTAGCCAACACCTACATGGACGGCAAAGGCAAAAACTATTCGCACTTCTTCGAACGTTTCTACCGCGATGACGAATCGCACACGCGTGCCGGTTCGAGTGAGTCGGAGAAAACCACGTCCGGCTTTGGCATTGGACTGAACATGGCGCAAAGCATGGTGAAACTCTTTAAGGGCCGCATTGACGTGCGATACAGTGAGGATACTATTATTTTCGTAGTACGACTGTAGGGAAGGAATGTTGTGTCTCTAACAACACTGCTGATGGTGAGCCTGTGCGGCGGTCTCGGAGCTGTCGCGCGCTTCGTTGTGGATACGCTCATTAAGCGCGTCTCCACCGGCTCCTTCCCATGGTCCACGTTATTCATTAACACGCTGGCCGGCTTCCTCTTCGCCGCCTGCGTTATCTATCTGCGCTCCTACGACCTGAACATGTACGTTCTGACCACCAGCGGCTTCCTCGGCGGCTTCTCCACCTTCTCGACCGCGATGAACGAAATTATTTCGCTCGCCCGCGTTCGCCACTTTGTTGACTGCCTCGTCTACGCCGTCTGGTGCATCGGTCTGCCCGTATGCGCGGTTCTCGTAGGCGTTGCCCTGTTTGGCGCTCTCGCTTAGTATGCGCTCGAGCACAGCAGGTTCAGCTCTTCTCTCGCTTGGCGCTGATGCTCGCCGGTATACATAACCACAATCCCATCACCCGGCTGAATAACCGTTGTTGCGCGCGGTACGAACTCTTTGCCGCCGCGCCGCACAGAAATAACCGCGGTATGTTCTGGCCAGTTAATCTTTCCAATCACTTTGCCCATAGCCGCGCTATCGAGTTCGACCGGCAGAGAGATTAAGGCTGATTGACTTGCTTTATCCACCGTTGGTTTGCTCGACTTCATAAAGCGATTGAGCAGTGCGTGATAAATCGGCTGCGTTCTGAGCGCATCGGAAACAGCCAAAGAAATTAGGGTGACCGTTGCCACCGGAAGCATGTGCACGAGCGAACCGGTCATTTCAATCACCAACATCATCGACGTAATCGGAGCCTTTACCGAAGCCGTGAGCGTTCCCGCCATCGCCAAAACTGCGAACGTGGCAATCAGTTGCGGGCTAATCGGAGCAATCCGCGCGAAAATACTGCCGGCCACAGCGCCCACCGTCAAAATCGGCAAGAAAATGCCGCCCGGAGCGCCGCTGCCGAAGCTGGTCGCGGTAAAAAGCATTTTTATGAGCAGTAGTACGACGAGCATTCCCAGCGGGCTTGCTGCGTGTTCGGCGAAATCGATAAGCGTGGCGCCGCCGCCCAGAGCTAGCGGCAGGAAAATGCCCACCGGCAGAGCCAGTGCAATCGCAATAAACAGGCGCCAGTGCAGTGCGATATGACTATACGCGGTCTGCAAGCCGAGCAGCAGCGCGTTCATCGCCGCACCCGTTATGCCGCTAACCAGGCCGAGCGGGATGAGCCACACATAACTGTTGAGGTGGAGCTGTTCGACCGCGACGAAATGCAAAACTGGGTTAAAGCCCAGGAAAATCTTAGACATGAGGTCTGCGGTGAGTGCGGCCGTGGTGGCGGTAAGCAAAACAGTCGGGTTAAAACTGCGGTAGACTTCCTCGAGTGCGAACATCATGCCGGACAGTGGGGCGCTGAACGCCGCGGACAAGCCTGCCGCCGCACCTGCCGCCGTAAAGTTATCGCGCTCAACATTGTTCTTGCTCATGCGCACGCCAATGCCGGCAGCTGTGGCCGCACCGATTTGAATGGACGGGCCTTCACGGCCGAGGCTCATGCCGAAGAAGCCGCAAATGATGCCTGCCGTAAAACGCACAAACAGAATTGACCACCAGCGCATTTTGAGCCCCCACAACAGCACGCCCTCAACTTGAGGAATACCCGAGCCGGTAGCCATCGGCTCCCACGCAACGAGCTTGGCGATGGCTGCTGCGGCTGCTGCGGCGGTGAGCAGGAATGCGAGGATTGTTAGGGGGTGGTTAGCCATGCATTGGTACGCGCCTACCGCCCAATTATTGCCATACGCGATGATTGCTCGATACGCCACCACCAGCAGTCCCGCGCCCGCGCCGCACATAATCCCTCGCAACGCAATTGACCACTGACGGCGGTGCGACCCCGACAGCAGCTCCTGGATGTGCGTGCGGTAGCGGCGTGAAAGCGCGCGGGTGGTGGGGGTGGTGTTTTCGTTGTTCGTGGCGGTGGTGGCGGTTGAGTTCGTGAGGTCGAAGTCGTCGGCGATATCGTCCACAACGTCGGCGTTGAGATCGGGCTCGTGGTTTGGTTTGTGACTTGGCGCGGAATCGTGTGCGGTCATGATCTTCTCCTTGCAGTTTCCGTGCCTTCGCCGGCGCTCATACTCTCAATGTTCTCTATCTTACTCGTGGGGGGGGTGGGGGTATGGCGGGCTAACAATGTTCACGTCCGTTTGAAGGCTGGTTTTGTGGTGGATTCGAACGTGAACAGTGTGGCTTCGCTGAACACACAATGCTCACGTCCGCAAGTTGTTGAAAATTGGGCTTATCGTGTGCGCGAACAGTGTGAGTATGGCGTACGACACTCTCTACGTCCTCCCGGATGTTCCTGAATCGTGAATGGCTAGAGCGATTCACGATTCACGCACCAACACCACCCACCCCACCACCCGCGCGCCGCACGCCCTCGCCTGTACAACCGTGCGGTTTAGACTTGGAGCAAGATAGATGCGAATCAGTGAGGAGACATCCATGACCACCACCCACGCGACCCACGAAAATCACCCGGCAGAAACCTACGCCGACTACCTCTCCCGCGACCACGCCGCTGACCTCAAACTCGCAGCCGAGCGCTTGGCCTCGGTCGCACGCCATACCCACCTCGAAGAGTCCCAGATTCTCTCCGAGATGACCGGCGCTCGCGTGCTGCTCAAGCCAGAGAACTTGCAGAAGACCGGCTCGTTCAAGCTGCGTGGTGCGTATAACAAGATCGCGTCGCTGTCGCAGGACGAGCTCGACCGCGGCATCATCACGGCTTCCGCAGGCAATCACGCGCAGGGCGTAGCGTATGCGGCTCGCGAACGTGGCGCGCACGCGACGATTGTTATGCCGCGCAGCACGCCGCCAATCAAGGTGGATGCTACCCGCGCGCTGGGTGCGACGGTGGCGCTCGAGGGTGATGTTTTCGATGAGTCAAGCGCGTACGCTGCCAATGCCGCGCGCACACAGAGCCTCACTTTTGTGCATCCGTTTAACGATTACGAGGTTCTCACCGGTCAGGGCACTATTGCGATGGAGATTTTGGAGGACTGCCCTGAGGTTACCGATATCCTCGTTCCGCTCGGTGGCGGCGGTTTGGGCGCGGGTGTTGCGATGGCTGTAAAGACTTTCGCGCCGCACGTGCGCGTTATTGGCGTTACGCCGGAGGGCTCGGTTGCCTTCGGTCAGTCGTTCGCGGCCGGCGAGCACCGCGTGCACGCTGCCGACGCTGTGCACACGGCTGCCGAGGGCGTTGCCGTGCGCGAGCCGGGTTCGCTCACTTTCGCTCTGCTCGAGAAGTACCTCGACGGCTTCGTTACTGTGTCCGAGCGCGATATTTCCGAGATGATTTTGCTGATGCTCGAAAAACATAAGCTCGTCGTCGAGGCTGCCGGAGCCGTGTCTTTGGCTGCTTTGAACGTTCTCGATAAAGTTCAGGCTCTTCCTGATTTAGAGGCGCCGCTCGAGGCTCCTGCTTTGAGTGAGCGCGTAATCGTTCCGATTTTGTCCGGCGGCAATATCGATACCGTTACGATGGGTGCGGTTATTCAGCGCGGTATGATTTCGCGCGGCCGCATTATGCAGTTCGGCGTTGAACTTCCAGATACGCCTGGTCAGCTCGCTTTGATCGCTCAGATTCTTGCTGATTTGCGCGCGAACGTGATCGAGCTGAACCACGATCAGTTCAAGGCTCAATCACATTACACAAACGCGGTACTGCTGGAAGTGACGGTTGAAACAAACGGTCCTGATCATATCCAACAGATTATGGACGCTCTACATGTTAAGGGATTCCGCGTCAATCGCGTCTACTAAAGCAGGTAAAGCTTTCTCAATGGGCTCGCGAATAATATCGTTCGCGAGCCCATCCATATGTGTGGGCTGTGCGTTCATAATGCGAATGTGCTTACCGAGCTGAGCGGCGAACGGAATCAGCGATGCTGCTGGATACACTTCCAAACTCGAGCCAATCACCCACAGCTCATCCGCTTCCTCTATCAGGGCTGCTGCTTTCTCCATCGCGCCATGTGGGAGAGCTTCACCAAAATAGGTAACGTTCGTCTTCATTAAACCGTTGCAGCGTGGACAGTGCGGATCCGGAGTCTCATCTAAAGCGTCCATAATCTGCGCGGTCTTGCAGTCAAAACCGCAGTCCATGCAGTGCGAAGTGGCAATGGTTCCGTGCAGGTTGACAACTTTCTCGGGCGAATTGCCCGCGCGCTCGTGCAGACCGTCGAAGTTCTGCGTGGCAATAACGCTGAGAGCGCCCATCTGCTCGAGCTTAACCAGCGCCTGATGTGCCGGACCCGGTTGCGCCTGCCACACCGCGGACTCCTTCTGCCAGCGCCAGGAGTACTCCCGAGCCTGCTGATTGCCCACAAACAAATCGATGTCGTACACGCTCGTCTGCTCGGGATGCTTGGTCCACACGCCATCGGGGCCGCGGAAATCGGGGATGCCAACAGAGGTGGAAATGCCTGCGCCGGTAAAAACGGCAATAAGTGGAGTAGTCATACTTCGATTGTAGACCGGGAAAAAAGAAAAAGTCGGGTTAGCGGGATTTGAACCCGCGACTTCCTCGTCCCGAACGAGGCGCGCTACCAAGCTGCGCTATAACCCGATGTTGCCAATATTGTGTCAACGGTGGATATCCTACTCCGCGCACGGCATATTTTAGGAGAAGGGCGTGTGCTTGCGCGGTTTGTGGTTGCGGTGGTACTATATGCAAGGAAAAACAATGATGTATTTCTGTGTTGATTCGCAGAAATGAACGCGACACGCCGATGCTTTGCATCTGGGCGCGTGGTGGTGTATTGTTTTTATTCGCTGCCTGATGCGGCTGATTCCTCTTTGGTTT
>ERZ506988.170-NODE-170-length-28814-cov-6.11676_pt1 | contig 28814 bp, 41 predicted proteins | sample MGYA00512884_ERZ506988 | MGnify/ENA metagenome assembly ERZ506988 | reverse complement strand
CGATGCCGTGACGCCAATAGTTCGACGTATTCCGCCAGAAGAATTGGGCCTCGGCTTCGGGCGAACCGCCCATCGCGTAGTGATACAGGCCGAACTTCTTGCCGCTGGCCTGTGCCTGGGCGATCATGCGGTTGGCGTCGGTGTTGACGCCGGACACGAGGCAGTTGTTGTACACCTGTCCCGTGCCCCATGTGGTGCCGACGATCACGAAGTCGGCCTGCATGTTGTACACGTCCGCGCCGCACTGCCAGTTGGACATGTCCACGCCCTGCATGTCCGCGTGCGCGGTCGCCGGGAGCAGCATCACGCACATGGCGGCGGCCAGCGCCGTGGCCTTGGCGAGCAGACGCTTATGCCACGGCTTCGGCTTGTCCTTGTTATTGACCAATGTTTTCCCCTTTCTCGGGATGGATTGTTGTTTGTGGCCCACGGTCGTGGGTCAGGATTATCGGGGCGGTATATGGAAAAGCCCCACACCATACCGTGTGGGGCTAGAATCAGGTCATTGTTTACTCCTCCTTATTGGATTCGATGATTGTTTCCGGGGCCACGTCCGGACGAAGCTCGTCCGGCAACGAAGGTTTCGGATGACGTTTCAAAAACTTGGGTTCTGTGACTTCGCAGAACGATTGAAGCCAGTGCGACAGGCCGCGTACATAGGCCACGGCCTTGAAATACTTGCGCTGCACCTCCTCCAAATGCCGGATCTGATTCTCCTGATAGGCGACCTGCTCACGTAAAGGGTCGATGATGCTGCCCGTGAGAATCTTCACGGCCTTGTCGGCCGCGTCGGCGGTGATGCCGTCGATGTCGGCCTCGGTTTTCCTGCGGTTGCTCCACGCTCCCACAAGACCGCCAAGCCCACCGCCACCAATGAGCGCAAGGATGGCCGCGCTCCAGAATTCCATGGAGCCTAATAACTGTTGGAATGGGGGCATCCCGTTCCCCCTCTCTTCTTTTTGGGGAAAACCCACACGTTTCACCCGTTTGGACAGGCCAGACGGCGTGTGGGTTTTCGGAGGTCGAAAATGCTGTTACGAGAGTTTTGGAACGACCGGTTTTGGCCGTATTGCACGCGGAATCTGCGTGAGAGCACGTGCGTGGGGTACGAGTCCGCGTGGCGGCTGCATGTCATGCCATGCTTCGGTGGCATGGATATGGGCGCGATAAGCGTGGAGCTTGTGGACAAGTGGCTTGCGGATTTCGACACTGCGGGAGCCGCACGCAAGGCATGGGCCGTACTACGCGCAATCCTGCGCCGGGCTATCCGCTGGAACCTGTTGGACGTGGACACCACGAAACGTGACATCCAACTGCCGGCCAAACCTCATTACGAGCCGACCATATTAAGCATCCGCCAGCAGCGCGCACTGTTGCAGGGCTTCTACGGCCATCCGCTTGAGGCGTGGCTTATCTGCGCCGTCTCATGCGGCCTGCGCACCGAAGAAGGCTACGGGCTAGAATGGGGCGACATCGATTTGCGCGCCGGCATCCTGCACGTGGAGCGCGGACTGCAATGGGTCAGCGGGCATGAGGCCGTCGTACCGCCGAAAACCGAACTGTCCCGCCGCACGCTGCCGTTGCCGCGCTTCGCAATCAGACGGCTGCGTGAACTCAGGCCACGCGAGGGAGGCCGTCTCATCGGCCCCCTCACCCCGCCGCAAGCCGCACGCCGCTACGCGAGCTGGTGCAAACGGCATGATCTGCCGTATGTGCCCGCACGCAACCTGCGCCACTCATGGGCCACGAACACTCTGGCCGCCGGGGCTGACATCGCCATCGTGAGCAAAATGCTCGGCCACAGCGACATCAAAACCACCGCGAAGTACTACCTCAAACCGGATATCACGGCTTTGCGAGACGCGCAACGCCTCTGGGAGCGGGCCTTGGTCGCCTGAGCGGGTTTCCCTAACCCAGCGCATCCGCTTCGACCGTTCCGGCACCCCGAGCGCCAATGACGAGATGCACCTGTCGGGCGCGATACTGCCGGGCAGCCCGGCTATCGCGGTCATCAGCATCGTATGGGTCAACAAGGGCGCGTTCAACACGCAATCATGGAGGGGCATCACGTTGGCTCGCATGATCGGATGGAAGGTGATCGGAGACGCCGTCCACACGCCGTGCGCGGAAAACATAGGTTACCAGGACTTGGGCGCGAACCAGTTCGTGGCAACGACCGCAGGGGAAATCCTGTACATGACCCCCGGCTCGCTCAACATCGGTGCGGGAGCATGGCATCGCGGGTGTCTAATCGCGCCGGTCGTGCCGGCCTGACTAGATGCCGTAGGAGATTGCCAGACCGAATGCCGAAGTACCCTGCTCGCCGCCCTGATTGATGTAACGCAATGCACCGTTTGTCTGGACGATGATGGCTTTCTGGTTGTCGCCGTCACGACCCCCGTAGGAGAAGTTGAGTTCGGTTGGAGGCCTCCAACCCTCGGGCAGAATGCCGAAGTCCCCGCTGCTCCACGAGCCCGAGACCGAGGACTTCCAGTCGATGCGCAACGTGACGAGCGAGCCACGACGGTAGCCTTTGACGGTACCGTAAATGGAGTTAATCAGCGTCAGCACTTTGGTCTGGGTTAGGGAATCCCACACGTCCTCTAGGGGGTGGAGGACATTGACCAGCGTGTCAATCGATGTGATGGTGATGCCGTCGAGGTTGACGCGGCAGAGTGGCAGGTCGGAGACGATGGCCCCGCCGATGATGCTGCCGGTCTCGATGCCCGGATCCGCGGGCGTGTCCGCGCTGGGCTTGCCCTTGATGGCTTCGAGGGTGACCGTCTCCACGCCGGTGTCTGAGTTCAGCGAGTACCGGGCCACGATGAGATCGCGTCGTTTTTGCCCTTGCGAGCCGGATTGGATGTTCACGTCGGTCGGTGCGGCGATGTAGATCTGCCGGCCCTCGACCACGAGGTCCCATGCGGGGATGGTAATGTTGTTCGCATCCTTCGCCGTCGGTTTTTCCGTCCAATTCCGGGTTTTCAAAATGTATCCGCTTCGGCCGAGCATGGCGGCGTGCATGAGCGCGTCATGCTTCGATTCCACGTGCGGATCGTCGCCGCCGTGCGAGCCGGTTACGAGCAGGTTGGGTGCCATAATCACTTGCCTTCCGCGTTGAGGAGCTTGTTGAGCCAGAGGTCATAATCCTTGTCCTGGTTTTCGGCCAACTGTAGGTACTGCTGGTAGTCGGATTCGCAAAACAGGATCTTCCTCTGGTTGCCGTTGCGGTCGACGCGCGTGACCTCGTGCCAGTCGGGGCTGGCCGTCGCGTTGGGCAACACGTATTCTTTGTTGACACACGAAGGCCGATCACAGGAGTAGAGGGTGATGTTGGGCTGTTTCGGCATGATGCTGCTCCTTTAGTCTTGTTCGTCGGGCCAACTGTATTGGCCGGCTTCGTATTGGATGGTTGGTGTGCCGTCGGCGAGTTTGACGGTGATGCGCACGATGGGACTGTCCACGCTGACACCGGTCAGCGCATCGTAGGCGCGCACATGGTCGTCGATATGCAGGCCAAGATTCTCGGGGATCGTCAAATCGACAGTGCCCTGTTTCCACATGTCCTTGAGCTTGTCCCTGGTCTGGTCGGACAATTCGATGCCTTCGGAGGATGTGAGCTCGTAGGTCTGAGCTATCTCCCGGTCGCCGGTCAGGGTCTGGGTCTGGGAGATATTGCCGGACGCATCCGCATACCAGTCGCTGCGCGCCCTGTTGCGCAGCTGGCCTTTGCCCAAGCCCGTGAGGTGGTTGACTTGGGTCCAGATGCGTTTCGCCTCGAAACTGATGCGCTGGTCGCTGTCCGCGTCGCCGTACGTGTCAGCGGCGACCGCGCGAATCCGGCAGCGTCCAGCGGCGTAGGTCAGGTCGAGTCTGGCTCCCTGCGCGGCAAGCATCATGCGCAGCCCGTCCCACGCGGTAATGTACCGGCGGAACGAATAGTTGCTGAGGGTGATGCCGCTCGCTTCCGATGACGCTTCGAACACCGTGGACAGTCCGATCCGGCTGATTATCGTGCGGATGATGCTGTTGGCGTCGCCGGAGACCGTGAGCCGGTCGGTGCCGGGGTCGGGTTGGATGATCTTGCCTGCGAGCAAGCCGTGCCATGTGCGGCCGGTGAGCGTATACAGGGCATGCCCGTCATCCACGGTGATACGCACCGCGTCGACGCGGCCTCCGAACTCGGTGCCTTCCGCCCCGATGTAGCAGCCGTCGGAGAGCAGCAGTCCGGGGGTGGAGTGAGTGAGCTCGAAATCATTCTGCTCGTCACCATACTGCATGTCGAGTGCGGGGGAGACGAGTTCGCCCTGCGGCACGTGAGCGGTGTTGGTCCAGATCAGGTCCATGGCAGTCCCGTCTGCTCCAACCAGTACTCCACGTCGAACCCGAACGATTCGTCCCATGAGAGCCGCTGCAGTCCCGGCGGGAGGGTGGCGAACGCGTATTCGTTGGAGGCCTGGTCGCGATGCGTTTTGTCGAACACGTTGGTGATGTCGCCGTTGGCGGCGACCATCACGGCCGTGCGGGGTGAGCCGGTGCCGTCGATGATGAGGTAGCCGCCGGATGGGACGCTCACGTCGGCTATCACCTTGTTGCCGCCGATGATGATGCTCGGCGTAGAGACCGGCCCGTAAATGGTGAGCCTCATGCGCGAGGGCAGGGCGGATTGGTTGTCGATGCTGCTGACGTTGCGTGTCGGCGCGTAATCGTAGCGATAGTCGTAGGGGTAGTCCTTGCCCCTGTTGTAGCGGGCCGTTGACCGGCTGAAGCTCTGCTTGACCGGTTTGTGCCACACCCCGTCAAGCAACGCGACCGTGAAATCGCCGCGCACGAGCGCGGGTGACGTGTAGTCGGGTTCGTGGCCGACCACGAGGCAGGTCTGCGACCATCCGTCCACTGTAATGACGCCAGGTTTCGCAGCATCGTCGAGGTAGGCGTACATATCCGCGTCGAACAGTTCCTCGGCCTTTTCGAGCGCCGGGATACCGTAGACGAGCCCGGTGACCTTGACGGTCTTCGCGGGCCGCGTGGCCCGCAATGACCGGTAGCCGAGCTCGAACTCCCATGCGCGGGTGCGCAGCTCCGTGATCTGGCCGCACATGATTCCCTCCGGGTCGGCGAGATCAATCACGGTTCCGGCGCGGTTTGACGTGTAGGTGAGCGTGTGCATCATGTGCGCAAAACCTCCTTGGTGAGCCGTTGGAAGTCACGTCTGCTGAGTTGCGGGGCATACGCGCTGATGATGGGGCCGATCTGCTCGCGGAAGGCGCGTATCTCCTCGATGACGCCGCTCACGTCGACCTCCCGGCCGGAGAACGATTCCTTGGGTATCTGCCGGCGGTTCATGGCCGCGTATGTGTCGGCGCCATAATATGCGACGGATTTCACGTTGGACACGAATTCGCCGCTCTTGACTCGCGCGTTCGCCAACGTGATGTTGTCGCCGCCAGTGATGCTCGCCTTGCCTGGCAGGAGGCCCTCGATGACACGGCCGCCAGTGGCGTAGCCGCGCATCGAAACCCCGTAACCGGCGAACAGGCCACCGGTCTTGCTGGTGGGGATGTTGCCGGTCGCGCCCTTCGGACGATAACCGCTGGACGAATACGTGCCGCCGGAATCATCAACATAACTGCCATGAATCGTGAAATACTTGTCCGCGATTTGCCGATTGTCTAGGTCTTGGATCACTCCGATGGCCTGATCGTCGTTTGCATAGATGTAGCCGGTTTTCTTATCGATGGTCCAGCCGTTCGCTTCGGCCACCTTGGCCAGCATGCCGCTGTTGTCCCCCTGCAGCAACCCGGTTTTCGGGTCGATGGTGGCACCTGCGGCGATGGCCATCGCATAGTCGAACTGGGTCTTGTCCAGATCGAGTTTGCCGGTTTTCGGGTCGATGGTGGCACCGGTGGCTTCCGCGATCTTCTGCATCAGGTCGGTGTTGTCGCCGCTGATGCGCACGGTCTTGTCATCGATTTTCTCGGCCTTCAACTTCACGTCATCGAGCGCCTTGCTGGCATCATCGGTGATCTTGATTTTCAGATCGATGCCCTTGGCGGCGGTATTGCTCAGCCTCTCGATGCCCTGACGCAGCACATCCGCCTGACTGCGGGCCAGCCCGTATCGGTTGGCTTGGTCTTCGGCCGCGTCGGCGCTCATGCCGGCGGCGGTCGCGTTGTCGATGTACGCCTGACGTGCCCGTTCGAGGATATCGCCCGCCTGCTGGGTAGCGGCAGCGGCGTCGTCGTTGGCCTGACCTTCCTTGATGATCTTCTGCGCCGTGCTCTGCGCGGTGGACGCAAGCCCCTGCAGAGCGGACTGGCTGTCATACGCTTGGGACTCATAGCCCGCCAGAGCGTTGCCGTTGTCATCGAGCACTCGGCCGTTCTTCGCGATGTTCTCGTTAAGGTCGAGGATGCCCTGATTGAATTGGGTGACGGCCTGATCCGCGGACAACTGCACCCCCGGCAGGCTGAGGAAGTCTTTCACCAGATCGTCAATGGCGTCGGAGAGGTCTTCGGTGCTTGTGGTGGCGTTGTCTGCACCGTCGGCGTAGTTGTTGACGCCTTCGGCGGCCGCGTCTCCGCTGGCCTTCGCCTTGGCAACTTCCGTGTTGGTTTTGCTGACCTGTTCCTTGGCTTTGCTGACCTGATTGGAAAGCTTGTCGTAACTGTCCCGAATACTGTCTGTCTCCATGATGGACATGTTGTTTTCGGCGTTTTTCAGCTGTTCGTTGAACAGTTTTTGCGCTTCCTTGGATCCGTTGACGGCCTTTGCGAACGTGCTGTATTCGATGCCGGCTTTGTCGAGTGCTTCTCCAAGAGAGCCTAAGCCGGTGGCGAACTTGTCTCCGAAGTCCCATGTTTTGTCCTCGCCGCTGGCGATTTTCTTAATGAGTGTTTCGACGGCATTCCCGGACTGGTCGATTGCGCTGGAGAATTCTTTGATGTTGGCTTTAGCGTCCTGTGCGGATTGGGCGAAGCCTACCAGCAGCGCGCCTGCGACTGTCAGCGCGATCCCCCATGGTCCGCCTAAGGCGGCGAACAGCCCGCTGCCGATGCTTTTCATGCCGTTCATCGCGGTCTGGCCTCGTGTCAGTCCGTTGGTAAGTGTGCCGGCGTTGGTTGATGTGCCAAGCATGGAGGTGCCAAGTTGGATGATGCCTTCCTTGAGCAGTGGTATGGCGGTGATGCCTCGCTGGAACGGGTCGAGCATCAGGCCGAAGTTCCGTGCCGTCTGGGAGCTGCTGGCGTTCAATGGTCCCATGGCGGAGTGCAGGGCGGTGAAACCTCCGACCAGGGCGGTGAGCAGCACGATGGACTGCTGCACTGGCGCTGGCAGCGAGGAAAAACCATCAACCAGCGTGTCGAGCGTCTGCACGAGCGAGCGCAGCGGCCCCTGACCTCCCTCGCCCAAAGAAATCATGAGGGATTCGAACGAGCCACTCAGATTTTCAAGGTCGCCTTTGAGGTTGTTGTTTTTTGCTGCGGCCTGTTCGGCTGCGAATCCGGATTCGCTGACGGCTTTCGTCCAGTCGTCGATGCCTTCCGCGCCCTGCTCGTAGAGCACGTTCGCGGCTCGGATGGCGTCGGTGCCGAAGATCGTGGCCAACGCCTGATTACGCTGCTCCTGGGACAGTCCGCTCAGCTTGTCCTTGAGCACGCCCGCCAAGCCGCTCAGGCCGATGAAGTTACCTTGCGCGTCGTAGGCGTTGATGCCGAGTTCCTTCATGAGGTTCGTGGCCTTCGTGCTCGGGTTGGCGAGGCTGATGAGCATGGTCTTCAGCGATGTGCCGGCATCCGAGCCGATCATGCCGCTGTCGGCGAATGCGGCGAGCGTGCCGGTGGTCTCCTGCATGCTGATGCCGAACGAATGGGACACCATGCCGGCCTGATTCAACGCGAGGCCGAGGTCATGGGCGGAGCCCACGGCCTTGCCTGCGCCGGCTGCCAGCGCGTCGGCCACCTGGGAGGATTGAGCACCCGTCAAATTGAACTGCTTGAGGGTGGTGGCCATGAGTTCGGCGGCGTCGCCGACGGCCATGCCGTCGGACGCGGCGAGATTCAACGCGCCGCTCAAACCGCCGGAGAGAATATCCGACGTGCTGAGGCCGGCTTTGCCGAGTTCGTTGATGGCGTCGGCGGATTCGGTGGCCGAGTATATGGTGTCGGCTCCGGCGTCGATGGCAGCCTGACGAAGCTGATTCATCTCGTCGGCGCTGGCTCCGGTGTTGGCCTGCACCGTTGACATGCTGGCGTCGAAATCCGCTGCCATCTTGATGGCAGCCACGCCCAGTGCGGTGGCGGCGACACCGGCCGCCGCTATGCCGGTGGTGATGAGCTTCGATTTGCCTCCGGCGGCTTCCATGGTGGTCGCGGTCTTCTGGCTTTCGCCGGACACCTTGGCCATGCCGGCGGTGAAATTGCTGGTGTCCGCGAGCAGGCGGACGATGATGTTGCGGTTCAGGCCACCGGCCATGGCATATCCTCCTGTCGGATCATCGTGGGTTGATGCCCACGGTCAGTGAGTCAAGTTTCGTGGCGGATTCCGTGGAATGGTCCTTGCGGTATTCTTCGAGTCCGATGCGGCGCATCAGGTCGATCTGGCAGACGCCGACATCGCTCGCGTATTTGGTGGGGGCTAGCTCGTCGTGGCATATGCTGACGGGCATACCGCAGCGCGGGCACAGCGTGCGCTCGTATTCGTCGAGCGCGAGCATCCATTCGCGTTCGGTCGCATCCCATTCGGTTTCCGGCGTGTAGCCTGTGATGCGCTTATGCCCGTCCCTTTCCACTCGATACGACGGTTCCCAGCCGAGCCACCGTTTGTAGCTGATGCCGAGCTTCTGGCAGATTCGCAGTTCCCTTACCGTCTGCGGATTATCCGCGAGGCTGATTCGAGTGCGTCTTTTGGGTCGATGAGCTTCGCATTCAGATCACGGATCGCGTACCAGACCGGGCTAATCTGCCCGTCGGACAGTTCGGTCATGACGTTGGCCAGCTCATCCACCGGGGTTTCCGGCATGGTCTTCCTGACCATGAGTTTGATGGCGTCGGCGCAGATGTCCTCGATGCGCTGCTTCGGCATGCCGTTCTCGGTGACGGTGTTCGCCTCGAGCACCTGACGCCACTGGGAGAGCGGCAGCGCCTCCAAGGTGATGCGGACGGTGTCGTCCTTCACCTCGCCGCGCAGCCTGTCGATCTGTTCGGCGATGCGTTTGGCGGCGGCGTTGCCGCCCTCGGTCACATGCTGCGCCATGGCGCGCTCCAAGTCGGCTCCCAATGCGGCGACCTGTTCGGCCTTCTCCTGATCCAATATGAGGTCGACGTCCACGCGCTTGCGCTTCACTTCCAAAGCCATGATTATTCCTTTCTGCAAATCTGAAAACCTTTCTGCGAGAGAAGAGAGAATGACCGTGCGGGGCCAGAAAGGCTTAGAGCCCCCGCACGGAAGAACTGTCAGGCTGCGGTCAGCACGGCGGTCTCGGACTCCCAGCCGGGAGCCTGGGCGAACAACGGGATCTGGCTGCGGATCATGGTGTTCGCATCCGGGTTGATGACCTTCTTCTCGCCGCACTTCACGCTCACGACGGTGAGCTTCTGACCGGAGGCCAATGGCGCGTCGGTGGCCATGCCGCGACGACGCACGATATAGCCGGAGGCACCCTCGTGCATGAGTGTGACGGCCTCGTTCTGGGCCTCGTGCTCCGTGTTCGTGTTGTCGATGACCTCGAGGCTGATGTCGCCGGCGCTCTTGCGGCCGGGGGCCCCGAAGTCCTGCACGGTGTTCTCGCGCTGGTCGGATACGGTGTCCTGCGACGGGTCGAAGCTCCAGCCGCCGAGCATGACGTAGTTCGAGATGTCGGTGCCGGCTTCCAGCTCGACCATGGTGGGGGCCTTGATGTCCTTGATCATCGGCACCCATAGTGTGGTGATGTTGCCCTCGGCGCTGGTGCCGGGAATCTCTGTACCCAGTTTCATGGTCACGATGTGCTCCTTAAAACAAAAAGCCGTCCCGTATGGGATGGCGTTGAAGACTTTTGGTAAATGATTGGTTGATTATGGTCGACTCCACGTGAAGCGGAACCTCAAGACGCGCACCTGGTAGCGGCGCGCGGTGTCATCGGCGGTCAATCCGGCCGCATACGCGCCGGAATCCTCGTACAGGGTGAGCTGGCCGACCGTGTAGCCCGGCGGCCGGGTGGGGGAGCGGTTCGCCAACGCGGGAATCAGCATGTCGTCACACCAGATGTTCACGCTGTCGACGGTGGTGCTGACGGCGCGAACCTCCAGGAGCGCGGAGTGGGCGGCGAACCGCATCGACTCCGTGGACAGGTGACGGTCGGTGGAGACGCGCGCGATGATCCACGGCGGCATCTCCGACTCCAACGGCTCCTCCTGCCGGTAGACCTTCACGCCGGACGGCATGGAGGGCAGCAGGTCGAGCACCGCATTGGTCAGGTCCATGACGCTCATAATCCGATGGCTCCTATCAGCATGTCGTCGGCCGCGTCGCCCACGTATTCGGCGAGCGTGGGAAGCTCCTGTTCGGCGAACTGGTAGAACCAGTGGGTTCCGCCACCTTTCGCGGTGCCGAAGAACGCGATGTTGGCCAGATCGGAAGCTCCGCCGTCGCGCGGGCTCACGTCCGCGTAGATGGTGGTGCCGGTGCTGCCCAGCTCGTAGCCGATGCCGATACGGCTGATCGCGTGGTTCGATGATGTCTGCAGGTCGGAGATGATGCCTTCCTTGACGTTCTGCGCACCTTTTTTCACCGCCTGCGCGACCTTGGCCGAAGCCATGGCATGCGCGGCGGCGACCCTACGGCCGAACGCGGTCAGCTCCGAAGCGTCGATTGTCACGTCACTCATTGCTGTTGCCCACCTCCTTCACGTTCCACCGGCATGCGGTCGCATGCGACTTCTCGGACTGCATGTTCAACAACCGGAGCTTCCTGCCCCTGAGGTTCGGGTCATTGGCTTCGGTTATCTCGCACACGTCGCCCGGCAACAATCCCGTGGTGCCGTAGGGGAAGTGCATGTACATGCTCCACACGGGGGTGACAGCGCCGAGGGCTTCGACGATGCCGCCCTCCGTGTTCTCGGCGGCCAAGCCGCCGGAGGTCTGCACCTTGCAACGGCCCTCATACACGGTCTTCGCAGCCGGTTCCACCAGTCCCGTTTCGGGGTCGGTGGCCGGTTTGCCCATGCGCGTGACGCGGCATTGGTCGGTCATCAACGATTCGGCGAGCTGTCGGCCTCGATTGAGGATGTGCTGCACGTTCATCGGAACACCCCTATGGCGACGCCACGCAAACCGAACCTGTTGCGGAGAGCACGTTTCGTACCCTCCGGCAGTTCGAGCGCGTCGATGATCTCGGAGTCGCCCTGACGGTAGCCGATCTGCACGTCATCGATTCGCGCGTACGATTCGTCGCGGTGAGCGCCGGGGCCGCCGTTCGACTGCTGGACGAGTCCGGCTGAGACCATGCTGCACACGAGGCGCACGATGTCCGGAGGAACCGGATCGTAGCCGGCGAGCATGGTGACGGCGACGGAACGGGGAACCATGTTCGGCAGGCTCCACAGGCTTTCCCTGTACAGGGCGTTGCCGAGCAGCTTCCAATCCCCGGTCTCCTCACCGTCCACGAGCACGCGGTTCACGGAAATCACGGGGCGCATGGGCAGGTCGAGCCTGCGTGAGGTCTCGCCGGGGATGGTCACCGTGTATTCGCCGCGTGTGATGGGGCAGCCTGCGGCGTCGCGCACCGCGGCGGAAACCGATTCGAGCAGCTTGTCCGCGAGCTTTTCGTCCGCGTATTCGATGCCGTAGGAATCAAGGTCCTTGATCGTTGCCAGCGTGTCCATGAGTCACCCCCCCTATGCGGTTATTCGGCTTCGCCCGCGTAGGGCATGGCCTCATAGCTGCCGGCCATCACTTGCCCACCTTGAAGTGTACGGTGGCCAGCGCTTCGGGGCGCACGACCTTCGCGCCGTACAGGTGCAGGCCCTTGACGATGTCGTCAAAGCCCTTCTCCTTGCGGGTGGCCTCGACCTTGGCGATCTGCTCCGCGAACGTGGTGGCCGCGTTGGTGCCAGCGATGATGACGTTGCCCTCATCGGTCTGAGCCGAGGAAGAGCCGCCCTTGGCTGCGGGAGCGTTGTTGGACTTGAGGATGGTCATGCCCGCGGCCTCGCCGACGACTCCGTTGAGCAGCGTGGAATGAGCGGACTCGGCGCCAGCGACGAAACGGGTGTCCTTGCGTAGCAGGCCATAGAAGTCCGGGTTGACGATGACCCAACGGCCCGCGTCTGGCACGTTCTGCTTATCCAATGCGGTGGCCAGATCCACGATGGTGTCGTACGCCTTGGTGGCGGTGGCGCCGGAAATCGGGTCGAGCGTGCTCTTCGCGCCTGCTGCCATCAGGCCGGCCAGGTACTGGTCGGTCAGGTCGCGCAGCTTGTAGGCTGCGTCCCGGGAATATGCGGCGGTCAGGTTGTTCATGGCCTGGCGCTTCTCCACGTCGTCGATTTCGAACGCGAAGTACTTGCTCTGGTTGATGACGAGTTCGCCGGCGTCCTTGTCGGTGGCCGGTTCGATGGTGATGTCGGTGTGGGCCGTGTAGTCGCCGATGCTGATGTGCGCGATGCCGGTGATGTGCACGGTGTCGCCGTAGTTGGCGATGTCGCCCTCGTAGTCGCGGTTCACGGCGGAACCGTAGACGAGGTTCTTCTGGAGTTCCAGCAGGATGTTGGCGCTCCAGAGTTCGGGAATGAAATTGGTGATGGCCATTTAAGGCCTCCTTCCGTTAGTTGGCTCCGAGCAGGTCCTTCAGTCGCCCGTCCTGTTGGGCTTTGACGATTTCTGCGGGGCTCATGGTTTTCAGGTCGTCTCGGGTGAGCTGACCCTGATGGCGGTCGCCGTCCCGTGTTCCGCTGGGCGGCGTGATGTTCGCACCCGAGGGTGCTTGCTCGGCTTTCCCGAGATAAGGTTTCTGTTCCAGCAGTTCGCCGATGGAGTCGGCGATGGCCTGCGTGTCCACGCTTCCGTCATCCGTGACGGTGAATTTGGACAGGTCGAGGTAGCGCAGGGCGTCGGCCGGGTCGGTGAGCTTGCCGCTGGCTGCGGCGCGGACTTCGGCCTTGAGGATGCGCTGGTTGGCGGCGGCAAGGGCCTCGTCCTTGACGGCCTGCTCCTTACGGGCTGCTTCGTATTCGGCTTCCTTGCCCTGCAGGGCGGCGATCTGCTTTTCGAGTTCGTCTACCTTGTCGGCCTTGGCGTAGGCTTCGTTCAGTTTCTTTTCGAGGTCGCGGTTGACTTTCCGCTGTCCTTCGAACTTCGACTGCCAATCCTCGCCGCCGGTGTTCTCCGGCTTCTTGGACTCGTTGTCGCCTGTCTGCTGGTTCTGGTTTGCGGGATCCATGTTCTTCCTTTCGATTCGCTGGATCATTGCTGGAAAATCTGGCCGCCGGACGTGAGCCATCGGCGGTATTCGCGTTCGCACTGTGCCGCGATTTCGGGGGTGAGGGGCATGCGCCCGTCGTTGGGGTTGCGCCCCTCCAATACGGCCTCGTAGCGGAGCTTCGCGGTCCGCACTCGCTTCTCGGCGGCGGTCAACAGTTCGACGCGCCCCTGCCGGTACGTGTTGTCGTGCAGCCACATGCTTTTGCGGATCTCGGGCACCTTGCCGCGCCAGTCGTTGTCCACGTAGTAGCCGTTGGCCTTCAACGCGGCGATGGTCTTCTCCCGGTCGCCTCCGGTCAGCGAGTAGATGCCGTCGATGGACAGGCGGCGTTTCATCCTCCGGCCGGACTGCTGAGCGTATTGCATGCTGGCCCACCCGTATCGGGTGGTGCCCTCGCTGGTGGTCAACGCCGTATAGCCTTTGCCCACCCTTTGCATGCCGCGTTTCGAGTTGACGACCTGGTAGATGTCCGCACCGTCTCGGATGGCCTGCGCGTAATTCGCTCCGAAGCGCTTGTCCTGCTCCTCACGGGAGAGACTTTTGAAACCCTCCATGGGGTCGCTGATCCACCCCTGTTGCTTGGCCATGCCCTGGCTGCAGGGCACGTGGCGGCCGTGGCAGTGCGGGTGGCGCAGGAACCCCTCGTTGAAGCGGAACCACTTGCCGGCCAACAGCATGCACCTGTCGCAGCAGGTGGCGGACTCGACGCGCACGTAGCCGACCTTGGGCCGGCTGGTGATGTCCAGTGACTCCGCCTGACGGGCGGTGTCCATGACCGCCAGAGAGGTAAGCATGACCAGCAGGTTGCGCCCGTACTCCAACGCCTCCAACGGCGAGCTGCCGGTGCGTATCGCGTGCAGGGCGGCGAACACGGGGGATTGGAAGTAGGATGCGATGTCGAGACCGGACGGTGCCCAGCCCGCGAAGGCGTTCGGGTTGGCCAAAGCATGGGGAGTGACGTACACGCCCTGTTCGGCGAGCATCATGCCGCTCGCGTCGATGGCCGTCTCCGCCGACCTGGTTTGAATCGTGGAGAACAGGGCGAGGAAGTCGCGGCTTATCGACTTCCACGACGCCTGGATGTTATTGGCGTCGACCCTGTTCCATGTTCTGCGTGCGGCCCTGTCCGCCGCCAGCTCCAACGTCGCCAGCCGTTTCTGACTGTAGGCCAGCACCTGCGATTCGACCGCCATCAGCGCCTCCGATCTGCAGGGCACGGTTCAACGATTCGAGTTCGGGGTCGGCCATCTCGTCGGCGCGCATGCGCATGATGCGCTGCACCTCGTCCGAGCTTTGCCCCATCTGCTCCGCGACCCATTGGACCGGGAAGCCGAGCTGCTTGTACTTGAGCATCGCGTCCGCCATCAGGGTTTCGCTGCGATACTGCGGGGTGGCGAACTGCACCTTGGATTCGGCGATGATGTCCGCCTCATCCGCGTCGTTCTCGTAGCGCATGGCGATGCTGCAGATGTCGCGGATGGGGGATTTCAGGAAGCTGATGCGTTCGATGGTCTTGGATACGAGGCCGGCTTCGGCGACCTCGTATCCGGTGGCCGGAACCTCCGCGTTCGTCAGCAGGTAATGGCCGGGGGTGCGTGTTTCGGCGGCGATATGCTCCACCGCTTTTTCGATGACCGGGATGAACACGTTCAGGTTCGAGCTTGACCATTCGCCCAGGTTCACGTTGTCGCCGGTGAACTGGTAGATGCGCTCCAGCACCTGCTTGTCGAGTTCGATGGGCTTCTCGCCGACCTGCTGGCCCTCCTCGTTGTAGACGGGCTCGACGAGCGGGTCTCCGCCGAGGATGACTCGTGCCGGCAGTGAGGCGTAGTCCAACGCGTTCAGCAGGTAGGCCCATACGACGTTGACCGTGTCCTGCATCGATTCGACGTGCGCGATGTCGCTGATCGGCGCATTGTCCAATAGCATCTGGTTGCGGAACTCGCGCAGGGGAATCGTGTCCAGACCAGTGGGCTGAGGGTCATTCATCTTCCAGCCGTACACGTCGGGCGGCACGCGCTGGTCGGTCAGATCGAGCATCTTCTTGCGTTCCATGCTGACCGTCCAGCCGGGCAGCATGAGGGTGCCGTACTCCTTGTCGTCGCCCTGCTGGATGAGGAACCCGGCTGACGGCTGGCCGGTGCGCGCATCGTAGATGACTGCGGCGCTGTCCGGGTGCTCGAACGTGATGCGGGCCCTGCCGTCGACCTGCGTGACCAAGGCGAACGCGCGGCCCGTGGTGGTCATCATCAGCGCGGCTTCCTGCAGTCCGCGTTCAAAGTCGTTGCGATCGAGGCATTTCATGATGCTGGTGCCGAGCCGCACGTCATCATAAGGGACGAAACCCTTGAACTTGATGCGTTCCACTGGGGCCTGCGCCACGGGGAGGCACCAGTTGTCGGAGAAGTCGGAGAACCGGTCGCTCATGTAGCGTTTGAATTCCTTGGACGCAAACTTCAGCTTGCCGCGTTTGCCCAAGACGTAATCGGTGTGGGTGCCGATGCTGGGTCGACGGAACTGGATCTTATCGGCCAGTCGGTTCGCCAATGCGGACAGTTCCTGCTGGCTGTATTCCATCGTCACCTCCTGGTCGATGATCCGGTAAGCATGTAATTGTGTTTGCGAGCGCCCCAGCCGGCGGCTCGCGCGTCGCATGCGGCTTCGTGGGCGAGCACGCTGGTCACGGCGGCGTCTATCTTCCTGTTCTGCTGTGGTTTCGCCAATCCGTAGCGTTCCAAGGTCTTGGCGACCTTTCGCGCGTTCATCATGTGGGTGCGGGTGATAGGGCACCCGTCCTGTGTGATCCTGTGCGTGGTCAGGTCGGCCTCGAAGCGGCGAAGCGCCTCGTAGACGGCTCCGATGCGGGAGCTGCCCGACATGCTCCATGGCATGAATTTCTTCGGCCCGTAGGCGCGATCCCATGCCTCTATCTCCGACTCCCACGACAGTTCGTCGCGGAAGCCGGGATCGCAGTAGGCGCGTTCTATCTTGTAGCGGTCGTTGAGTTCCGCCCATGCTGCGGATACCTCGGCGCGGGGGATGCGCCCGCCCCACTGCTTCGGGTTCCAGATGGTCGCACGCTGGTCTGGCCCGTATCGGGGGGTGAATATCAGCCCGTCGAGGGTCTCCATCTTGATGCATGTCCAGTCGTCGTTCTCCGAACCGTCGAAGCCCGCGCACACGCGCGTGCCTTTTGGCGGGTTCGGCAACCAGAGTTCATGCGCCGGCATAGCAGCTCTCCCACAGTCCGTCTTCGAGCCATGCGCCGCCGCCCTGCACCAGACGGTTCCCGAAGAACCGTTCCGCCTGGGTCGGGTCGGTCTTCATCAGCGCCTTGGCCTCCGATTCGATGGAATTCAGATCGACCCACGGGGAGCCGCGATACACGTATTCGAGCATCTTCAAGCGTTCGGATTTCAGATTGAAGTCCAACGGCCGGCCGTCGCGGTGACGCAATGATTTCGCCAGATCGGGGTTCCGATAGAACACGAACACGTCGTCCTCGGCGTTCTCGAACACCTGCTGCGCGTAACTGTCCTCGCCCGGATCCCACGAGTTCGTCCACGCATGCGTGCGGCCGCCCATACCGGCGGCTCCTCGACGCTGCGTGGTGGCGACCGCTATCATGCCGTTCGATTTCGTGTACAGGCCGGCCTCGTCCTGTTCGGCGTCCGTGATCGGATTGCCCAGACGGGATTTCGCCGAGGCGGTCACCACGTCGATGCGATCCAAGTCCAAGGCGTCGGCCTCGCCCTCGCGCCCCGGCTGCAAAATACGTATGAAGGTGTCCCTCACGCGCATGAGCTCCTTGAGCGGGCCCAGCAGGATCGTCGCCACGAGAGGACGGTAGATGTTACGCACCTGCTCCTCGGAATTCGCCGTCAACTGGATAAGCGGCGACGGATGCCGACGGCCTTTCGGCTCACCCGGATTGTACGGCCACTCCCAGCCGCACAGACAACCGTTGTCAGCGCAACGGTACACGTCGCCTTCTCGCGCCCAGCCATCGAAGATGGTGGGCCCGCAGCCCTCGGCGGCGGTGAAGAACGCCGTGCATGGCCCCTTGCCCCATTTCTGCGGTCCGACGGTCAGCGTCATGCGGTATTCGAATGCCTGGTTGAGCACCATCGGGTTGTCGACGGTGACTTCCTCGGGCGGCACATAGGGAGCGTCCTCGCGGATACGCCAACGGTTCGCCGCCAGCCAGTACTGCCAGTCGGACAGCACCACCGGACGGCCTCGCAACGGGCCGTCCGGCTGTCGGCAATGGCGTTCGATCCATGCGCACACCAGATGCCCCAACGTGGGGAAGTCGATGAGCCATGAATCCTCGTCAGCCATTGCCGCTCATCCGACGCTGGTACACATGCCTCGTCTCGTCCATGGGAGAGCGTTCGGCGGCTGATTCCTGATTCAGCTCCTTGGCCCTGCGGCGCGTGAACTCCGAATCGACTGGCTTCCGCTCGGCCTCGGCCTCGATTTTCCAGCCCAACGCCTGCAATCCGGCCACGCTCATGCCGACGCGGTCGGAGATGCGCAGCAGCACGGTCAACGCCGTGGGTGCCGGCACGCTCTCGCATGCGGTGGAAAGCCGCGCGTACAACGCCAGTTCGTGAATCATCCACTTGAACTGGGGCAGATGCCAGGCGCGTGCCTGAGGCAGCTTCCACAGCCACTTCCACTTCTCCGCCTCAAGTTTGCGGACGCGCTCGTCATCGGCTGGCTCCAAGGGCCATTCCGGCGGCTTCATCCGGCACTCGGTGTTCGGCAGGCTCTGCAATGTGTATCCGAGTCTCCGACTCTTCTCGCTGTTCGGGTCCTTGGCCGGCCCGGAGCGTACTCGTTTGCCTCCACTTGGCATGATGTTCACCTCTCGTCATGGCCTTGCGCCCTAGCGACAGATCGACGAGACCGCCCTCGCGGCGGCCCGCCAGCGATGTTTGAACCCTGCGCACCCGGCAGACAGCTCACCGGCGGTCCAAGCGGGGTGGTCGTCACCCCACCCCCCCCCCTGGGGGTGTTGCCGGCTGTTTTTTGTCGGGATGCACAGCGTGTTTGCTTATTGCCTGGTGTTGAAGCCTGCTGGTCTTGTTTTGCCGGTTTTTACATCGTGGCATTGTTTGCATAGGCCTCGTCCGAACTTCGGGTCGTTGGGGTTGAGTCGCATGTCGATGAGTTCGGTTCTTTCGTATGGGTAATGGTCTGCGATTGTGCTTGGATTGCCGCAGAGTCCGTGGTGTTTGCCGCAGCCTCCGCGTCCGGAGTCGCCGGGGCACATGCAGTATGGGTCTCGTGCAAGCACTTGCCTGCGGAATGATTGGTGCCCCTTGGTGCCGTAGGGGTTATGGCCTCGGGTACGGGTGCGGTCCCGTTGGGCTCGGGTGCAGGCGTCGCATTTGCGTGCCGGTGTCTCGATGAGGTTCGGGCATCCGGGGGTCGAGCAGACTCGCCAGCTCATGTGTGCCTCGCAGTCATTGTGTTTGTTGGCGTGTCTTGGTGTCCTCGGCTTGCATATCTATAGTTATTGTGTTACTATAGATATGTCAGCAGAAAGGAGGTACCGATGAATCCAAAGGATTGGTTCGATGTCATCAACGGCATCATCGCCAACGTCCTCGCCGCGATAGCCATAATCATCGCAATTAGACGGAGACCGAAGCACAAGAAGTAAAAAAGGTTCCGGCTAATCCTGCTAGCCGGAACCTCCCCACCAATCCTATCTCATCGGAAACACATCATGAGAACATCACTGATTTTCGGAATCGTGGCCCTGACGTTCGGGGCCATGGCCTTGGGCGGCGCGCTGTCCAACAGCCCGATAGTATCTGGCGGCTTCGGTCTCGCGGCCGGAATCATGGGCCTTGCGGCCGGAATCATCAACGGCAAGGAAGGCAACAATGACGACTGAATACCTCGGCGTCAAACAGGTCGCCGAACGCCTCGGCATCACCAGTGGCGGCCTGCTCAACCTAAAACTCCCTGAGCCCGACGCCACGATAGGACGCACGCGCGGCTGGTTGCCTGAGACCATCGATGGATGGAACGCCCAACGTCCGGGACGTGGTGTCGGCGGGGGACGGCCACGCAAGAACAAAGCATAGATATGCGAAAACCCAGCCACTTGAGCTGGGTTTTTCGACACTTCTGCCACTGCTTATTATGGCAACACTAAGCCATAACTGTCAAATCAGCGGGTCCGATGAGCAGCCGGTACACGTCGCAGTAGGCGTATCCATCCGCGTGACGGAAGATCTTGTCGCGTTGCCCCCACATGGTGATGGTCTTGCGACTGACCTTGATACCCGCGCCGGTGAAAGCCTTGGCGATGTCGGCGGCGGAGCCTCGCTTGGAGTCATCCCAGCACAATGTCTTGAGTCTGCGCAGTTTGACCGTCTGCGCTCGCTGCTCCCTCCCGCACACGGGACACGTGACCCACTGGTCTGCCTGTCCTGCGGTGAGCATGGTCCCGCACAGTTCGCAGGTGCCGATCTCCCTGCGCTGCTCGGGCGGATCCAACGCGAGGTCAACCTTGTGGGCGAGGTTGTTGATTATGTGCATGTAGAGGCAGGCGTCCGCGAAGGTGGCGAGCTTGGGGTGTCCGGCGCATGCGATGAGCGTGGCCTTCAAATCCTCGTTGCGTTTGTCTTTGCGCCAGTCCAAGGCGTCGATACCGTCGAGACAACGCCACAGTTCACGGGCCGTCGCGTCGAGCATGTCAATCAGGTCGAGCACGTCGAGCCTGATTGGAGTCGGGGGAGTGGCCGTCTGGATTCTGACGGGCGAATGCCCTCCCGGGTGCAGTGTCGCGTCCAATGAGTCGTGCAACGGCGTGACATCACGCGCCAAGCGCAGGAGCGTGCCGGCGAAGCGCAGCTCGCACGTCACGCACACTGAATACCCCTCTTCGGTCATCGTCCTACAGTTCTGACAGTCCATGCTGAGCCCCTTCCGGCTGGTCGGCTAGAATAATGCTTGGATCTCATCGCCCTGGCCGACCACGGTTGGGGCTTTCTCATATTTGAGCCGCGAATACGGCATGTTCCAGATGCGTTTGAACTCCTCGACCTCCCGTTTCGTAAGGTTGCTCCCTCCCCATGGCTTGCCCGGCGGGCGCTCCCTTTTCGGCGGCGTGAACGGTTTGACGCTCACCCGAGCCAAGCGGCATGTGTGGCCGGCGAGGTATTGGCCGTCCGGGCTGATGCCCGCGCTCCCGCTCACGCTGCGCAACAACGGGTGGCCGACCGAAGGCAGCCATGTAACGCGCGTCAACGGGCGGCCGAGGATTATCGCCACGGTCAGGTCGTCACCCTCCACAAGCCCGTAATCCCACGACTCCCACACGCTCTCCCGATCCTCGATGACGTACAGACCGCACCCCTCGCAGACAGTGACCACAAGAGGACTCGATTTCGGGACGAACGCGCGAAGCCACGAGGGTTTGCGCTCACTGGCCTTCTGTTCGCCTTTCATCGCATGACGCCCCCCGATTGCGGGTCGATGAGCTGGCAGCCCATGGCGTCGATGTGTTCGCCGGTCTTGGCTTCGATGCAGAGCCGTTTCACGTCCCCGGTGGTTTCGACCTGTTGGATGATGGTCTGTTCCGGCGTCGGGTTCACAGCGGCGGCGGTGAAGCCGATGACGGCCAACGCCATCCCGCCGATGATGATGCTGACGACAATGAAAGCGAGCCCGATGGTGGACTCGATGGACCACTTATCCCGTTTCAACACGAGCCCTCCTTCCCCGTGACGGGTGATGCCCGGCTCAGTCTTCAATCGATTCATGCTTCCTCCTTGAGCGTGGCGACATATGCGATGGCCTTGCGTTCACGCTTCGCATACTTCTCGCATTTACGCTTGAGACGTTTGAGGCTCATGGCGTACAGGGATTCTCTGAAGTCGCCGTCCTCGTAGATTTTGGCTCGATAATGGCCGCAGGTGCCTTCCGCGCTGATATGCGCGACCAAATGGTCTGTGAGCTGAATCTCGTTCATGCGTTTTCCTTTCGATATGGGTTTGGCGTGTATTCGGGCGGTTCCTCGCCGGGCATGGGATTCATGTTCTTGACGGCTTGGATATATCCGTCTTCCCATGCTTTTTCGGCTATCTGCCGGTCATGCTCCTTGAGCCATGCTTGATAGGCGGCTCGGCCTTCCTCGATGGTTGACTGGCCTGTACCGAAGCAACTCAATTCGACGGCGGATTGGACCAAATCGTCATACACTCGTGGTTTCATTCCTCCACCTCGGTTTCCTCGCCGTAATGGCCGTAGAGTTGGTCTGCCGCATCCTTGGTCGTGTAGAGGCATTTCGCGGGAGCGTGTTCGTAGTCGTAGATGGCGGCTGCGATGACCTTTCGAAACTCCTCACGGGTGAATGTCCTCGCCTTATAGCTCATCGTCCGTGCTCCTTTCGGTCTTGGAGTCCCAGAGTCGTTCTCAACTGTTGCAGGCAGCTGATGGCGTACAGGGTCTCGCGGTCCACCGTGCCGGTGGGCACCACGCTCGAAAGCGCCTCGTCCAGTTCCTTCAGTCTGGTCTCAAGATCCTCGGTGCGGGTCCACCGGCTGATTTGGTAGCCGTGGCGGCTGAGGATGTCGCACACCCGTTCGAACGCCTTGGACTGTGCCTGTATACGTCGTGCCTCGGTGGGTTCCTGCAACTGTTCGAGCTGTTGGAGCCGCAACGCCATCTTCGTCCCGAGCGCACGGCCTATGCCTTTCATCGCCTCTCGCTGTGCGACATACTCGGCGGCGGTCTCGTAATGCCCGTACCGGTCCGGCCGTTTGCTGGCGGCGAGCTTTTTCAGCAGCCGGTGTTCGACCTGCCGGGTGTCACCATGACTTGGGTTGGGTTTGCGCCGGTATCTCAACGTGCGTTTGGACGGGTCGTAGTACATGAGGCCAACCGGCTCGGGCACCTCGCTGCGGTCGATCATGCGGGCGGGGCAGACGAGGGTGAGATCGTCCACGTAATTCTTGTAGCACAGGTATTTCGCGTCGCGGAGGAAATCGCCGCGACTCACCTTGACCTCGAATCCGCTGATCCATGTGTCCCCGCGCCAGTTGACCTCCAACGCCACGCCGTCCAGACGCAGCACCGTGTCATTCGGCTCAGTGACCGAAATCTCCGACCAATACCCGTCACCGTCACGCCGGTAACGGGAGGCGAGTGCGCAATTGATGTCCATGGCAGTCACGTCACCGTTCATCGTCTGCCTCCGTGAAATCGTTGAGCGATGGGCTGGTACAGCTCATATCCCTTCTGGGCCCATATCTCCAGTGTTTTGAAGATCACAAGAATCGACAGTGAGTCGAGCCCGTCGTCAACCAGTTTGGGAATGTTGTTGTACTCTGCGTCCAGTTCCGTATGCCCGTTCCGGCCGCTGGTGAACGTGAATCCCAGCATGTCCACGGGCGTTCCGGTTTCCTCCGGCGTGATGGTCAACCGAACCTTGAACTTCCTGCCCAACGGCATCGCCTTGTCACTCATCGTCCGCCTCCTTGATTGCCTGTTGCAGTGCCTGCATGATTTGTTTCGCCTCGTCCACGCTCAGATAAGCGCTTGCAGATTGGCCAACGGTCTTGTGCTCCGGGCGGGAGTCGTCCCGGTCGAGGTGAAACGTCACCAAGCTGGAAGAGCCACGCCGATGATTGGCGATCTCTACCCGATAAACCATGTATTCGTCATCGTCAATCGGGATAGTGAGCCTCGTGCCGGCATAGTGGATGCTGCCAAAGGTCAAGTCGAACGATTCCGTCTCAACGCTCAAGGTCCATCTCCTTTTGTCCGGGATTGTGCAGATCGAAATGCTTGCAGCCGGTACGGTTCACTCCGTCAGCCGTTACCACGGCCCACAATGCGGCCGACAAGCCCGCGATATACCCGTCATTCCAAGCGCCCTGAATGCCATACTTAGCGCGCATCACAATGCGGTCGTGAATGGTCTTCTGCACGTCAAACGGTTCACTCATCGTCTGCCTCCAGACTCTCGTAAATCAGCTTGAATCGCTTGTCCCCGCATTTGGGACACGGGCTAATCCTGTGAAACCTCACCAGACTCACCTCCCTCAAGAGGCGCGTTCAAATCCACCTGTTCGATACGCGCACGCTCCTGTAAGATGTTCGCGTATGTCCCCATCGCGTACAATTGGCTTTCAAGGAGCTGGAAAGAACACGCGGGCGTGAAGTCCAACGTGCCCTCCGCGTAGCCCTCAAGCATGTGCGCCAGCTTGCCGATACGCTCCTGCAATTCTCGATGTTCGCGGATCATCCGCTGCTTGTAATCACTCATTGGTTGCCTCCTTCGGCTTGGTGTCATAGCTGATGTCGATGATGCGAGTCACGTTGAACTCTCGTCCGCAGTTCTCGCACTCCTCCTCGAAGTATTCGTCATTGCCGCCGCATTCATACGAATCTTCGTATCGGTGCCCGCAGTAAGGGCATACGATTTCGTCGGTATCATCGAACTCGGTCGGCTCACCCGAATCGATGAGACGCTTCTTCGGAACGCAATCGCGGCAATACGTCTTACCGTCAATGGTTTCGCTCCAACGTTTGGTCATGAGGTAGCCGCACATATCGCAGTGGATAAGATTGCTCATTTCTTCTGTGGCCTTTCTCCGTGCCGCGCTGAGGGCGGTTCTGATGATGTTTTCCAAAAACCCGCCGGGGAGCACGATAAACTCCCGGACTTCGTTCAGGGCGGCTTTGATTTCCGCTTCCGTGGGCTGGCGGGACGCGCCCTGCACGTAGGCTTTGCGGAGGTCTTCGTCGTGGTAGAGCGGGGGTAGAGTGTCAGGATGGTTGGACTGCACGAGACTTTCGTAGATGTAGATGCTGTCCGCCTCACTGCTGATGATGCTCATGCCTCCACCGCCTTGGCCGGACGGAACGGAGCGTATTGACCCAGTTGGGAGACTGAGAAAATCTCCCGCTGTACTCCCCATCCGTCAGCGTCGTCGTAGACAGGAATCGCTTGATGATCGTAAACCTGCCAGATCGCATCATCCTTGTCCAGCCACAATCCGTCATGGTCGGGCAGCTTCGGTTTCGGCCGCAACGCATAGGCAAAGTAATCACGGTGGGGCAAGCAAGCCCCACCGGAAACCTTTACCCTCAAGGGGTAGTCCGCGAACTCAGCAAGTCCCACGACGGGGTATCGGTTGCCGTCTGTTCCCACGTACACGTCGCCCACGCGCACGGCGTTGATGTCATCGATACGCTCGTATTCGGGGTCATCAACCAATTCGATGGACTTGATGTCGGCGTAGGGGACGAAAGTCGCGGCTGGATGACGGGCGGGAGAAAGCTCACACTGACCAGCGTTTCCAAAAAGGTTGAGCGTACTAGTCAACGTGTCGCCGTTATCCCACGCTATCTTGACGCGTAATCCTTCCAGCTCCTTGCAGGTCTTGCCTGCCCAGAACGGTTTCTCACTCATGATTGTTCTCCTTCTTTTCGTTGTTTTCGATTGCGTCCAGCAGATCGCATTCGGCGAGCATGAGATGCGCCTGGGCGCGGGTCATTGATTTCAACGTCTTCGAGTCGGCGCCGGCCATCCAGCCAAGCGAACTCACCCTCGTCTCGAGCAGGTGGGTCTGCGTCGCGAGATCACGCAATCGACCATCAAGCAGCATGGTCATCGTTTTCCTCCTTGTTGAGTCGTGTTTCGATTTCGATGCACAGGTCGAGGGCCTCCTGCCAGCCGGCTTGGTAGCCGATGACGAACGCCTCGGCCGGACTGTCGTTGCCCAGCCCTGATGAGGCCAATGCGTCGAGCGCCTGTTGGGTGAGGTCAATCGGTTCGGCCATGAGTCGCCTTCCTGTGTTTGCGTTCCTGCCTCCACACATGGTGCAGGAGGAAGAACATTTCGATCGTGCTGATTGATTCCCAGAATCCGTCTCGCGGGTCGTAGCGCCACCATTGCCCACACGTCGGGCAACGGTAGTAGCATCCGGGCCCGTGCGGGTCGCATCGTTGGCTCATGATTCCTCCGCATCGCTCATGAGATGCAGGGCCCATCTGCCCAGAGTGTCCAATACGGGTTTCCGCACGGATTCGTCGTGCAGTATGCGGGGATGGCATCTGTACAGAGCGTTCTGCCCTTCGCTTTCGATGCTGCCGAGGGTGACGGTGGTGCCGTCTCCCTGGTCAAGCATGATTCTGATTTTCTTCATACTTTTCTCTCTTTCAGTGGGTGCAGTGTTGGCAGCAGGGTTGTGGGTGGCTGAGGCAGATCCGCCTGCTTAACCCGCAGTTCGCGCAGGGTTCTTTCCATATGGGTGAGTGGGTGCTTCCCATGGTGTTTTTTCCTTTCTATTGGGTGTTCGGCGTGTTGCTTGTGGTTTGAATGGTTTGGGAACCACTTGTGATGGTCTCGGATTGTGGCATCCAGTGGTTCCCTGTAGAATTGCGATTACAAATCGCAAATTCTTTTCACGGGAACCACATGTATGGTCTTGCGGGTGGTTCCGGGAACCACTGGGAACCACTGGGAACCACTTGTGTGGATGTTTTTGTCTCACATTTCGAACGTTTTCGCATTCGGTCATTTCCTTTCTCTGAAAACGTTGGAATTTCGGGCGGGAACCACTCGGGAACCACTCGGGGAACCACCTAGAAGTCATCGATTCCGAGATCGTTCGGTTCAGCCTCCCTTCGTGAGAGTTCGTTGGCCTCATCCTGTGTGAGCCTGTCCATGTACGAGTCCGAAGCGGGGTCGTCCACCTGCCGGTATGGACGGTTGGACGAGTAGATGATCGTGTTGTTGGCGCCGGAGCGTTTTGAAAGGTATTCCTCCTCGCAGAGGGTCGTGACCGATTCCTTGACGGTGCCGCGTCGCGCTCCGCTGCCGTCGTCTTTAAGCTCATGCATCAGCTGGTTGAAGCTGATTTCACCGCTGTCCTGGATGATCGTGCTGATTTTTTCCATGAGTCCGGTCGCCCGGAATCTTTTCGCCGACTCCGTGTCGCTGGGCATCATGTTAGGTCGGGCGATGGTGACGTGCATGAGTTTCGGGTCCGTGCTGTTGATTTCGATGCGTGCTGCTTCGCGCAGGTGGCTGCCGTTGCTGCTCCAGTTGACGGCGCAATGCTCCTCGATCTCGCTGATACGGTCCTTGCCGCTTTTGATGACGATGGTGCCGCGCACGCCTTTGCCGACGGGTTTGGTCATGTCCACCGAGTAGCTGATGCCGTCGATGAGGGCGAGTTTCTGCATCGAGCCGCCGGCGTAGCGGCCCCGGTTGTCCTTGCTTTTAACGACGTGGTCGATGAGTACGACTGCTGGCCCGCAGGCCGAGATGAGCCGGGGCATGGTGTTGTACCAGGCGGCGATGTCATCACCCGAGTTGCTGTCGAGGCCCGCGTAGGCGAGGCAGCTGGTGACGCCGTCGATGATGGCGAGCATGGCGGTGTCCGCGTAGTCGAGGGTTTCGTGCCAGCCGCCGAGGCTGGTGGGACTGGATGGTTTGGCCGATGGGCGCACGTAGTGGAGATGCGTCACGATGGCTTCGCCGGTCACGCCGAGCAGCAGGAGACGTTTGACGACGTTGCGCGCCGAATCCTCATAATCGATGTAGATCACGTCATGTCCTTGCTTGAGTTCCTGTGCGGCGGCGATCTGGGCTATCATGCTTTTGCCGCAGCCGGGTTCGCCGTGCAAATCGTTGACCGCGCCCCTATAGAAGAGTCCTTGCCCGTCCTCGCGTTGGAACACGGTGGGCGTTGGCGGTAGTTCGATGCCGGAAGCGAGCTGGGTGAGGTCTTCGAACTGCCAGCTGGAGGAGGCGTTTTTACTTGCCTCGTGACTTTCCATTGAACCGTTTTGAACCGATGCGACGGGTGTTGAACCGGCTTGAACCGGCATTGTTCCAGTGTTTTGAACTGCTTCCGGGTAACTTTCCTCCATTTGACTCGCAGCCGCGTTTTGGGTGAGTTCGTTGAACTCGCCGGGCGTCATGCGTTCGATTTTCGACTGCTCGCACGGATCCGCATGCGATTGCACGCCGTTGACCTTCTCCATCGCGCCACTGAGAATGCTGGCCCATTCGCGTGCCGCCTCGCGCTCCTTGCCCTGACGGTCGGGCGCTATCTCGGCGATGAAGCGTGGTTTCAATTGGCTGATGGCGTCGAGCGCGCCGCGATGGCCCTCCTGCGCGAAGTTCACCAAGGCCCAGACTGCCTGCAGCGTGGTGTCATGCCTTGAGCCTTTGGAAGCGGGGTTGGCGAGCGTCTTGTTGAGGAACGTGTTGACGGCCTTGCACATGCGGTCGTCGTATCCCCTCGGATTCGACGGGGTTAAAGTGTTCGAATTCGAACACTTTAATTCCTTCGGGTTCGACGTGTTGTCGGGCTTGCGCAGGTAGTCCACCCACTTCCACGGCAATGTTGCCAAATCCGAGATGCGGGGGAGCTTGCTGGTGGTCGAGCCATTGGGCGTGTACCAGCAGTACATTTCGCCGCTCGGGTGGATCGACGGCCAGACCACGGAATACCGGTGGCCGGGTTGCAGGATGTCCACTCCCTCGATGGCTCCGCCCTTCCACGCCAATCCCTCGGGCACCTTGTAGAACAGGTGGCGTGCCGGGCTGTCGATGCCGTGCGCCGTGCTGCTCCACGTGGCCGGCAACGCGCCCAGCTCCTGCGAGAGCTCGCTGATGCCTTTCGAACCGTCGGCCTTGACCTGATGGCCTTGTGCGGCGTCGATGTCCAACACGAGTACGCCTTCGGGGATGACGATTCCCGTGTTCGCGTTCGGGGTTGCCTGCGACCAGAACCGTACTTGTTCGTCGGTGACGGGTTTGCGGCTGCGTCCCGTGAAACCGCTGGGCGGCGGGGTCTTGTGACCCTCGGGCAGGGGGATGACCTGCATCCAGCCGGCCGCACGGTACAGGGGTGCGGCTGCCGCGTATCCGTAGATGTCGGTCATCCTTGAAACTCCTTTGACGTGATGTGAAAATGTGGTTGGTGCCGTGCACGCCTTTGCATTCGTGCGGGCCGCTTGGATACGGCTACGGCGGTCGGGACTGGTATCAGTCCTTGTCGGAGTCCTTGCTCTTGTGCCAGCCCAGGAGCACGAGCCTCACGCTCATGAGCTGCAGGCTTTCCGAGTCGACGTCACGGAAACCGACCTGAGCGGAGGCGAGGGAATCCATGTCCTGCATCAGTTCGATCCACTGGTTCTGCAGGTGTTTCAGCAGGTCGTCCACTAGAACTCACCTGTTTCCGGCATCTGTTCGGAGCCGCCGTGGTATTGGGGTTGCGCCTGGTCGGTGACGGCGGTGACCGCTTCGACCGGCACACCCAACAGGGCGGCGATCTCCTGCGGGCTCTTAAGATCGGAAGAGCGTCGT
>ERZ506988.154-NODE-154-length-30958-cov-5.1229_pt1 | contig 30958 bp, 23 predicted proteins | sample MGYA00512884_ERZ506988 | MGnify/ENA metagenome assembly ERZ506988 | reverse complement strand
CAAACCCCATTCGGTTTGCAAGCGGTTGCGACGTTCGCGTGGCATTTCTGGCATCTGAGCCTTAAGCTCGTCAATATGTTCCTTGGTGGTGTGAACCATAACCAAGTCTGGATCTGGGAAGTAGCGGTAATCGTCGGCATCAGTCTTCACACGACCACCGGCAGTTGTTTGGTTAGCCTCATCCCAGTGGCGGGTTTCCTGAAGAACTTCTCCACCCGCTTCCAACACAGCAGCTTGACGGCGAATTTCATACACAATAGTGCGCTCAATACCACGGAAGGAGTTCACGTTCTTCGTTTCGGAACGAGTGCCAAATGGTGCATCTGGACTGTTACGCAACGATACGTTCACGTCGGCACGCATATTTCCTTGCTCCATGCGAGCGTTGGAAATGTTGAGAGCACGAACAATATCGCGAATAGTGCGCACATAAGCGCCAGCAACTTCAGCTGCGCGTGCACCTGCACCAGTAATTGGCTTGGTTACGATTTCTACCAATGGCACACCTGCACGGTTGTAGTCCACGAGGGAATGGTCGGCACCTTCAATACGACCATCTGCACCGCCGACGTGTGTATTCTTACCAGCATCATCTTCTACGTGAGCACGCTCAATTGGAACGCGGAAGATTTCGCCGTCTTCCAGCTCTACGTCGAGGTAACCTTCGCCGTTTAGTGGCTTATCATACTGCGAAATCTGGTAATCGCGAGGCATGTCTGGGTAGAAGTAGTTCTTACGAGCGAACTGAGACCATTCAGCAATATCGCAATGCAACGCCAAACCAAGCTTAATAGCGTAGTCAATAGCAGATTTATTCACCACTGGCAAAGAACCTGGCAAACCAAGGGATACAGGGGTGAGCTGAGTATTTGGCTCACCACCAAACGATACTTCTGCAGGGCAGAAAAGCTTGGTCTTGGTGTTCAGCTCCACATGTACTTCGAGACCGATAACAGGATCGTACTTTTCCACAGCCTCGGAAAACTTCATTAATTTTTCAGCCATTTTCTTGTCCTTCGACCTACTCGCCCAACCATGGAGTATTCATCCACTGCCATACTGGACCGTTCCACTGTTCTTCTAATGTAGCTTCCAAAGCAGCAGCTGGCTTGTAGAGAACATCGTCACGCTTTTGTGGAGCAATAAACTGGAAGCCAACTGGCATACCGTCATCGCTTACACCTGCGGGAACGGAAATAGCTGGAACGCCTGCCAAGTTAGCTGGAATGGTTGCAATATCATCCAGATACATGGCTAATGGATCCTTCGTTTTCTCACCGAACTTAAAAGCAGTCGATGGAGATGTTGGGCATGCCAAAACATCAACCTTTTCGAAAGCCTTCTTAAAGTCTTCGATAATCAGGGTGCGTACCTTCTGTGCGCTACCATACCAAGCGTCATAATATCCAGCGGACAAAGCATAAGTTCCCAAAATAATACGGCGCTTTACTTCGTCGCCGAAACCTGCTTCGCGAGTATAAGCCATCATATTAGCTGCTGTTGCTGGAACGCCTTCTGGAGGCATAACGCGCAAACCATAGCGCATACCATCGTAGCGAGCCAAATTGGACGATACTTCCGATGGCATAATAATGTAGTAAGCGCCCAAAGCATACTTGAGGTTTGGCAGAGAAATCTCAACAACCTCAGCGCCCATAGCAGTCAAATGCTCTACAGCCTCGTTGAAGCGCTTCGATACGCCTTCTTGGAAACCTTCGCCAGACAGCTCCTTAATAAGACCAACTTTCAAGCCTTTAAGATCGCGCTTTGCACCTTCGCGAGCTGCTGCCACCATTGCAGGAGCAGAGCCAGGCAAAGAGGTGGAATCGTGAGGATCGTGACCACCAATAGTTTCTTGCAACAAAGCAGAATCCAAAACGGTGCGGCTCACAGGACCAATCTGATCAAGGGAGGATGCCATAGCAATTGCGCCGAAACGAGATACGCCACCGTATGTTGGCTTCACGCCCACTGTTCCAGTAAAGGCACCTGGCTGACGGATAGAACCACCTGTATCTGTTCCCAATGCGAGTGGAGCTTCGAAAGCAGCCACTGCTGCAGCCGAACCGCCACCTGAACCACCTGGAACGCGGTCTGTATCCCATGGGTTCTGCGTGTTGCCGTAAGCAGAATGCTCGGTAGAAGAACCCTGAGCGAACTCATCGAGATTCGTCTTACCTAAAATTGGCAGACCAGCTTTCTTCAGGCGAGTAATAACTGTGGCATCGTATGGAGGAACCCAGCCTTCTAAAATCTTCGATGCTGCAGTTGTTTCGATGCCCTTAGTAACAATCATGTCTTTAATTGCAATAGGCACACCCGCTAATGAAGCAAGCTCTTCACCCGCTGCACGCTTTGCATCAATAGCATCTGCTTGTTCGCGAGCCTGATCAAAGCTGAGCTTCAAGAAAGCATTGATTGCTGGCTCAGCAGCTTCAATAACTTCTGCATGTGCGTCAACAAGTTCGCGAGAGCTTACTTCGCCTGCTTCGAATTTTTCTGCCATCTGAGCTGCAGACAGCTTAACTAAATCGTTACGCATGTTCTTATCCATGTTTTACTCCCCCAAGATCTGTGGAGCTACGAACATACCGTCCTCGGATGCTGCAGCGCCCGAAAGTGCTTCATCCTGAGTTAATGGTGTCGCAGGCTCATCTGGACGCATATATGCTTCGAGAGGTACTGGATTTGCAGTTGGTGCAATATTTTCTGAAGCAACTTCTTGCACCTGTGCAATAGCCTCTGCAACTGCGTTAAGTTCACCTTGAAGACGAGTAATTTCTTCATCTGTTAAAGCAATTTGAGCTAATTCACCCAAATGCTCGATTTCTTCACGTGTAAATGTAGGCATAATGCCCCATATTAGATGTTTAACCAGACACTTAGGTTACGAGTTTGTATCGCTTAGATATCGTAATTTCAGTGCGACTGGCGAGCTACTCATAAGCAACCCTAGCCAGCAACACTTGAAGCAATACAACACTTTGACTGTTAGAACACTCTAACCGATTACGCCGTGTTGCATAACCCATGTATGCATGGCAACTGCAGCAGCAGCGCCTGCATTGAGGGAACGAACGGAGCCTGTTTGAGAGATATACACCACATCATCAGCGCGTTCTAGAGCTCGGCTTGTTAAACCAGGGCCTTCTGCTCCGAAAATCATGACGCAATTTTCTGGAAAATCATAGCGTTCTATTGGCTGCGCTCCTGGTACAATATCGAGAGCAATAATACGAGGACGTGGCTTGCCTTCTTGCTCAGCTCGTGCTGTGAGATTATCAATGAACTCGTCAATACTAGCATGATGATGCACATGCTGATACAGCTCAGTCATTAGTGATCCTTTACGGTTCCACTTTTTAGGACCAATAATATGCACGGCATTAGCAGTGAAGGCGTTAGCAGTTCGCACAATGGAACCGATATTGAAATCGTGCGTCCAGTTTTCTACCGCTACTTCAAAACCGTAGCGTCCACGCTCATCGAGATCTTTTTTGATTGCTTCAACGCTCCAGTAACGGTAGCGATCCATCACATTGCGACGGTCTCCTTCGTTAAGGAGTTCTTCATCATACTGCTCACCTATTGGGCGTGGCTCATCTGGATGCTCTTCTTCCCATGAGCCGACACCGATTTCTCGCAATCCAGGATTGCCTGCCGCCATTACTCGCCGTGTAAACTCACTTGGTGGAATCATGCTTCGTGCACATCCTCACCTTGTACGCCATCACCTTGTACGTCTTTGTCTGAGAACACAGGAATGAATGGTACAGATGTAACATAGCCGCTAACAGGGTTCACAAGCTGAATCTCGAGCTCTTGTGACGCATGATCATGACCGCAACCGCCACCGCAGCAACTATCTGAGTTGTCACAACCGCCATTACCGCATTGGCACACGTGGTCTTCGCCATGCATACTCTCGCCATGCCCTCCCACGCTTCCTACTAAGGAAGTTATAGCGCAAATCTGAGCACCTTCATTTTCGAGCACAGCAAAATCTACATTCAACTCATTGCCGTGAGTAAGCGTAACAACGGAAGAAGTTTGCACAAAGGACTTTTCCGACAGCCATGCATCCACAAGAATAACACGCTTTCCTGCTATTGACGGCCCTTTAATACCAGGGAACACAAAATCCATTAGGAAACCATCAAGAATTTGACCGCGAGACGCCGCCGCATGAATCATTGCAGTAACTAACGGAATGCCTGCGGTGGTCATAGCTCCCACAGCGTCAAAATCGTCGAGCATAAAACCATGAGTTTCTAAAGCATCAAGGAGAGCGTGACCAGCAAGCGTTGCACCATCATGATGATAGGTTACAGAGGTGAGTTCGCTAAACTGTTTATTCACTACTTCAGCACGCACCAACTTTTCTAAGCGTTGCGTTGGCTCAAGCATTTCTTCCGGTAAATCAGCAATCTGCTGAAGTAAATCGGCGCTTCCTGTTGCTTTGAAATCTGTCATGATTGATAGTCTATCTTTCCGTCTCGTCGTCCCATGTGGTAATAAGTTCCGGCGCGGTTATTTCGCGAATATCGCTCTTCTTCTCGTCTTCAATGGGCTGTGGCAGCTCAAACAAATTCCCACCGTCTAATTTCGAGAGTTTGCGTGCCGTTGGCACCACCTTCGATTGTAAGGAACCAACGAATTTATTGTAGTCGAGCACAGCTGTTCCCAGCGTACGACCGAGCTTTGTGGCATGAGCACTCATCGTTCCTAAACGATCGAAAAGATCTCGAGATAGGTCGAAAAGCTGCTGCGCTTCGTCACTTAATGTTTGCTGCTGCCAAGCGAAAGCGACGGACTTCAACACCGACCATAAGGTAACAGGTGAAGTAAGTGCCACCTGCTTATTAAACGCATAATCCAAAATTGTTGGGTCAACATCCAAAGCTGCCTGCAGAAGCGATTCGTTTGGAATAAAGGCGATAACGAAATCTGGCGCCACACGATCATCGCCATTTTTCCAATACTCGCGCTTGCCCAACTCATCAATATGCGCACGTAAGGCTTTAGCATGTTCATGCAGATATTCATCGCGCAATTGCAATTCTTGCTCAGGAGCAGCATCGCTTATTTCACATGCCTTCTGATAAGCAGAATATGGCACTTTCGCATCGATTGGAATGAACTTTCCATCTGGCAAATTCACCACCATATCAGGACGCTGCCGTTGCCCATCATTACCGTGCACCACATACTGTGTTTCAAAATCAACATGTTCACGCAAACCAGCAGATTCCACAATATTCTTCAGCTGTGCTTCGCCCCATGCACCGCGAATCTTGTTATTGCGCAAAGCCATAGCCAAACTCGTTGTTTCTTTATCGAGCTTTTCTTGCGCTTTACCCAAACCGAGCAGCTGCTCTCCCAGCTTACCCATTTCACTCTTGCGGCTTTCTTCCATCAGAGCCACTTTTTGCTGCAGAATATCTAAGTTCTTCTGCACTGGAGTCAGTGCCTTCAGCACGCGAGACTGTTCTGTGAGTTCTTGCTCTTGCTTAGCGCGCAGTTCTTCTTCGCGCTTAAGCTCTTTCTCTCGTTCACGCTCTACACGCTCTTCTTCTGCCTTACGCGCTAACTGCACGTCTTTACGGGCAGCGTCGAGTTGCTCCTGAAGCAGCACAAGTTTCTCACGCTCTCCCTGCACTGTTCCCTCGAGCTTAGCAGTTGCCTCACGTTCAGCAGCTAAATCGCCGCGCAGTTGTTCCACATGCTCAGTCAAACTATCACGAGCACTCGTTAGTTCCTGCACTTGCTGTGTAAGATGCTCAGCAGAGTCTTGATTTTCACCCTTCGCCCCCGCACGCGAACTCATGCGCGCGTACATAAAACCCAGCGCGCCACCGAGAAGAGCACCAATAACAAGAGCAATAATAAATTCGAACATATGTTCGACAATAGCAGAAGGTATCGCCACGAGCTGAACCTCGCGTTGCGTTGAAATATACAGCCCTTCAAGCTCATTAAGATAGGTAGAGACAACGAAGGGATAATCATGATTTTTGTATACTGCGCAGTTGCAATAGTCCTCAGCATAGCTTTAGTCTGGTTCTTTTTTGCTCCACGCAAAGGCGAGCACACCGTTATCAATGGCGCAAAGCAAGAGATTACCATAAGCATTAACGGCTCATATTCTCCTGCTCTTATCTACGCACAGGCAGGAACACCTCTGACCATATATTTTGACCGCAAAGATAGTGGCGAATGCACCTCACATGTGGTTTTTCCCGATTTGGGACGAGACACTTTTCTTCCTGCAGGGCGCACAACCGCTATACATTTACCTGCATTATCTGCTGGTGATTATCCTTTTGCCTGCGGTATGAATATGGTGCACGGCATGTTACGCGTCACCGGCGAAGGCGGCACGAATATTGATAGCGATACTGATTCCGATACTGATGCCACCATCAGAGAAACAAACAACACCACCGAAATTACCGATTCCCATTCAGACGACCGCACTGCCGAACTCAACACCCTGAAGAAGCGCTTCCTCGTCGGCGTTATTTTTAGTATTCTCGTGTTTATTCTGGGCATGGGCTTCATGTTTTGGGGACACAACTCCTCGCTTCCAATCCTCCACACACTCAACAACCCTTGGATTCAGGCTGTTCTCGCCACGCCTGTTATGCTCTATACTGGCTGGGATATTCACCGCATTGGCTGGAGCGCACTTATTCACCGCAATCCAGAAATGAATGCGCTTGTTACAGTGGGAACGAGTGCCGCCTATGTCTTTAGCATGCTGGTATGCATTGCTCCTGAGATTCTTCCAGCAACCGCTCGCCACGTCTATTTCGACACAGTTGTTGTTGTACTCACTCTTGTTGTTATGGGTTCGCTTATTGAATCGCGAGCGCGAGCTGGCACGAATAGTGCCATTGAAGCGCTCATGGCTCTGCGCCCTGATACTGCACGCGTTCTCAGCGATTCCGAGCTCAAAACCGAAGCGTGGCGCTTGCCGCAGGCTGGCACTCAAACGCCAATGAGCCAGATTAAAACTGGCGATATTGTGCAAGTTCCTGGCGGGCACAGCGTTCCTGCTGATGGTGTGATTGTGCGCGGTTCAGCTCGTTTCGATGAGTCTATGATGACCGGCGAGTCGGCTGCAATTGAGCGCGTAATAGGAGATGCTATTACGGGTGGCACTTTGAATCTTAATGCTCCTGTTGCGCTGCGCATTACGGCAACCGGTCAGGATACGGTTTTGTCGCAGATTATTCAGCTCGTTGCTTCTGCTCAGGCAAGTAAAGCTCCTGTTCAGGCAGTTGTCGATAAAATTGCCCGCGTTTTTGTTCCTGCTGTTTTTCTTATAGCTTTGTGGACCTTCACACTGTGGATGATTTTTGCCCAGAAGTCCGCTTTTAGTTTTGCATTAACTACTGCTGTTACTGTGCTTATTATTGCTTGTCCATGCGCTTTAGGCTTAGCTACCCCTCTATCTATTACCGCAGCTATTGGGCGCGGCGCTCAGTATGGTATTTTGATTTCCTCTGCTGATGCGCTCGATAAGGCGCGTTTTATTCGCACGATATTTTTTGATAAAACAGGAACGATTACACAGGGTGTAGCACAGGTACAGGATGTGAGTTCTGCCCGTATTTCTTATACGCACGACCGCATTAAACCAACGTCTGCAGCAGCTTTGGCTGAGCTCGCCGACATGGGAATCCGCACGATTATGTTGTCTGGAGATAAGGTCGAGGTTGCCGAGCAGGTTGCTCGTGAGGCAGGAATATCTACTGCGATTGCACAGGTGAAACCAGACGGCAAAGCATTTTGGATTTCTCACGCTCAACAAAAGCGCGGCATCGAGAGAAACCATATGATTGCTATGGTGGGTGATGGCATTAACGACGCGCCTGCTTTAGCTCAGGCTGATTTAGGTTTTGCTATGGGAACTGGCACAGATATTGCCATGCGGTCCGCTGATGTAACGCTGATGAACGGAGATATTACATCGGTTGCACGCATGATTCGTTTGAGCCGCGCTACGATGCGCAATATTTACCAAAACCTTGGTTTTGCTTTTGCTTACAATCTTGTGGGCATTGTTATTGCCACTGGCATTCTCTACCCTTTCACTGGTTGGCTACTCAACCCAATGATTGCAGGACTTGCCATGGCTTTTAGTTCAGTTAGTTTAGTGCTCAATTCCTCGCGCGTACGCACTGCACGCATAGACAGCTCGCGCGAAGCGAAACCACTGAACTCTGCTCATCCCCAGATTATTATTGACGATAGTACTCATTCAAACCAAGGAGAACTCATGTTTGATTTTTTGAAGAAAAAACCAACCGCAGCCACAAGTGGTCTTGAGGATGTGCTGATTGACCCTATCTGTGGAATGACCGTTGATGCCGACCAGCGTCCTTTTGCTTACGGAAGCAAGGTATACCACTTCTGCTCAGACCATTGTTTAGAAGCTTTTAAGGCAGAACCACAGAAGTATATGGAAGAATAGTAAGCAGAATGACTCTTAAAAATTATGTCGTAACAACTTTTTCAGGGTACACTGTTTAACAAACCGATACAATAAGCAATCCGAGAAACGTGTGGTAGCGTATGCGAAAATCAACAGTGTATGATGTCGCCAAAAAGGCAGGAGTGTCAACTGCCACGGTTTCTTTTGCATTTAGACATCCAGATAAGGTTAAAGATAAAACTCGAAAAAAAGTACTTGATGCCGCAGCCATTCTAGATTATGTACCTTCTGCTAGTGCTCGAGGTCTCGCTCGCGGTAAAACAGGTGCATTGGGACTATATTCCTTTGACATGTTACTGGAATGTCCACAAGGTAGCGAGCTAGAGGATCTTAACGCACTCAACGAGCAAAATGATTCTTCTTTTACTCGCCCAAATATGTTCGTTTACCCACTCTACGTTGACGAAATACAGCGTGGATTCGAACTTGAATGTTGGCATCGAGGTAAAACTGTTTTACTCGGCACCGCAAACTCTCCAAAAGAAAATAATTCCATTACTGACATTGCAGGTAGCGTGGACGGATTAGCTGTTTTCCCTAATCACGGTACAGACGACTTGCCACTACCTCAACTATGCCGAACAGTTCCATTAGTACGCATCGGCGATCTTGATAACACTTTATCCTGCGCCAGCATATACTGCGACAATACTGCTGGAATTATTTCTCTAATCGACCATTTAATCGATATTCACCACATAACGGACATGTCTTTTATTGGAGAGATTACAACTTTTGATATGCGTAGCAGATTCAATGCTTTCCAACAACATGTCACTCAACGAGGCATCCAAGTAACAACAGCTTTACTAGATAATTCAGAAGCCACATCACAAGAGTGGATGGTTAAGCTCTGCGAAGCAATCGACACTAATCAACTTCCTCAAGCAATCGTATGTGCAAATGACCAGACAGCACTCAATGTTATGGAGATCTTAACCGATGCCGGCATTCGTATTCCAGAAGATATTCTTATAACCGGTTTTGATGGAATTATGGCAGCAGAATTCTCTCGTCCACCTATCACAACTGTTCGCCAGCCAATGGAACACATGGGACGCCTAGCCGCAAAACTTCTTGACGAACGCGCAGGCATACCATGGGATTCACCTCAATCATATAAACTTCCAGTGCGTATGATTATTGGTGAAAGTTGCGGATGTAAAACACAATAAAACATTCATTCCCGACGCAACAGGAGATTTACTACTTCTTTTTTATGCTTTCTAAATCAGCATACAATTAAGCTCCACTACAAAAATCGCTACCTATTATCTGCCTGTCATACAGGTAATTACAATAAATCACACCTTAAATCAAATTTTTCTATCATATGACATGCCTCGACATTCATCTATTCTCTACTTGACAAAATAAAATCTAAGCGCTTAAATATTAATGTAATCTAACCGCTTAGATTACAAGAGTTCGAGGAGGAACGACCATGTTCAAATGGAAGAAAAGTATTACTTTAGCTGCATGCGTAGCACTGATTTGCGGAATGGGCGCTTGCGGACGTTCACAAAACAGTAATACAAACAGCGCAGCCGAAACACAAATAGATTCAAAACCAGCTTCAGGCGAGTTAACAGTTTGGGCAATGGGTAACGAGGGTGATCTTCTTGGCGATTTCGTCAAAGGATTTGAAAAGGATAACCCTGATGCCAAGGTAAAGGTAACAGCTATTCCATGGGCATCAGCACACGATAAGATTCAAACCGCAATAGCTGCAGGTACAGTGCCTGATGTTATTCAAATGGGAACTACATGGATGGCTGATTTCTCAACAGCATTCGATGCAGTACCAGAAAACTTCGATTTATCAGATTTTACGGAAGGACCTCTTAAAGCAGGTCAAGTAGATGAGACTCAATTAGGTGTTCCATGGTATGTAGATAGTCATGTACTCTACTATCGCACTGACATTGCCGCGAAAGCCGGTTGGAACCACGCACCAGAAACGTTGGATGAACTCAAACAAATGGCATCTGATGTGAAGAAAGTTGATGGCGTCAAAAACGGCATATTAATCTCTCCAAGTGGCGCGGATTCATGGCAGGGCACACTCTGGGCATTCTTCTCCAGCGGCGTTCAGCTAATGGATAGTTCAGAGAAATGGACATTAAACACTCCTGAGATGAAGAAAGCTACTACATATCTCGACAGCTTCTTTAAAGAGGGCATAACCAACACTAATCTCGACACAACTCCTGGCGTAAGTATTACACAATTCGTTCAAGGAGAATCACCAATCATGACAGGCGGACCAACCACTATCAGCCAAATTGCAGACCAAGGGGGCGATTCATCGTCATATGCCACAGCTGTAATCCCACGCGGTGAAAGTTCCACTTCCTTCGTAGGAGGAGCTGACTTGGTTGTTATGAAAGAGTCAAAGAACAAGCAATCTGCATGGAAATTTATCCAATGGATGACCAATCCAACCACTCAAGTCGAATGGTACAAAGTTGCTACAGTCCTGCCATCTTCTCAGAAAGCTTGGGAAGACAGCACACTCGCAAATGATGACAAGTTGAAAGCATATGGAGAACAGCTAAAGAGCACTATGGCTCCACCGGCTGTTCCAGGATGGCCACAAGTGTCAGCGGCAGGAGACCGAATTATGGAGCAAATCTATAAAGGTTCCCTCTCGATTGATGAAGGTCTTAAACAACTCCAAGCAGAAGCAGACAAGATCGGGACAGGTAAATAATGAAGCAGCAAGCCGATAATAATAGAGGAACGCCACCAAACACTCTACATCGTAGACAAAATGCAGTGGCTTGGGGCTTTATCGCTCCGTTCATTGTAATCTTCAGCGTATTTATGTTCATTCCTCTAATTACGTCGATTGGAATGTCTCTTACCGATATGACATCACGTGATTTACGCACACCTTTAAACGTAGATTTTAAAGGACTGGAAAATTACATTGCGCTACTCACAGACCCACGGTTCCACAAAGCTCTACTTACAACAGCTATCTTCGTTGTTATCGGCTTGCCCCTAACTATCTGTATCGCGATGGCGTGCGCAACTGCCCTTAATAAAGGATCTCGTCATCTCAATTCTATATTTAGAGCAATGCTCTACGCTCCAGTCGTTGCAAGTGTTGTTGCTGTATCCGTTGTATGGCGCTACATTTTGCAAGAAGACGGATTGCTAAACTCCATACTAGCTCTCATAGGAATTCATGGTCCTGATTGGTTGCACGATACACATTTCGCTTTACCAGCTCTCATGGTCATGACTATCTGGCGCAACATGGGAACACTCATGATTATTTTCCTCGCTGGCTTGCAAACAATCCCAACGGAATTAAAAGAAGCAGCAGCAGTTGATGGAGCGGGAAAATGGCGTATATTTACGCACATCACCCTGCCATTAATGAAACCTACAATTCTGCTCGGGGCGGTGTTGATTTCTGTTGCATATCTGCAATTCTTTGAGGAATCCTTTGTCATGACACAAGGAGGACCTCTCGATTCAACACTTTCAGCTGCATATTATGTTTACCAGCAATTTGGTTTCGGCCGCTATGGTATTGCTTCAGCAGCTAGCTGGGTATTGTTCATCATTATTGCACTTGTCAGCATATTGCAGTTCCGCCTACTGCAATCAGAAGATTAGAGGTACGTACAATGCAATCAACTAGTAAGCATATTCGTACAGCAACACGCAGGATTCCAATTTATATTATCCTGTCGGTTATCAGTCTCATATGGGTCTTCCCATTTCTGTGGATGGCTTTAGGCTCACTCAAAACACAACGTGAAATATTAGCTAAGCCACCACGTTTACTGCCAGATCACGCAACCCTTGCGAATTTTACGAAATGGTTTGAACAGCTAAATTTCAGTACATATTTCACTAATAGCATTATTGTTGCTGTCATTACTGTTTTGGGAAATATCATTTTCTGCTCAATGGTTGGATATGCCTTAGCTAAAATGCAATTTCGTGGCAAAAATATTGTGTTTGGCGCAGTTATGGTAACGCTTATGGTGCCAAGCGTTGCAACATTTGTGCCGCTCTTTGTGATTATTGCAAATCTGGGACTTTCTAACACATATGCCGCATTAATCTTACCTTTCCTCACACAACCTGTGGGAGTATTCCTCATGCGACAATTTATGACCGGGATTCCTGATGCCGTTATTGAAGCAGCTCGAATCGATGGAGCCGGGGAACTAAGGATTTTCTTCCAGATAGTACTGCCACAATGTGCCCCCGCTATTGCAACGCTATCTATTTTGACTTTCCTATCTAGTTGGAATAATTTCCTCTGGCCATTAGTAGCTGCTCAATCCGACTCAATGTACACATTGCCGGTAGCGCTCTCCCTCTACTCTACTGGTCAAAATGCAACCAATTACAGCGTTCTACTTGCTGGAGCAGTACTTATTATTACACCGATTCTTTTACTGTTCATATTCCTACAACGTTACTTCATTGAAGGCGTAGCAATGACAGGTATTAAGTAAGACTTTAAGAAAGGAAAAGCTATGACTGCCCAGTCATATAAATTCCCACAAGATTTCATTTGGGGAGCATCCACCGCTGCACACCAAATTGAAGGCAACAATACAAATAGCGACTGGTGGGCTCGCGAATACGCACCACAGACTGATTTGAAGGAACCTTCAGGTGATGCCTGTGATAGTTACAATCGATATGAAGAAGATATACGCTTACTGGCACAGTCTGGTCTAACTATGTATCGCTTCAGCATTGAATGGGCGCGAATCGAACCTATAGAAGGTGTGTATTCTCGGGCACAACTTTTACATTATCGTGCAGTTATTGATACATGCCATAAGTACAACATCGAACCTATGGTAACGCTACATCACATGACTTTACCTCTCTGGTTTGCTTCCCAAGGTGGCTGGTTGCGTGATGATGCCGCAGATATTTTTTCTCGCTATATTGAATACGTCAAGCCGATTCTTCATGATGTGACGTGGGTATGCACTATCAATGAGCCAAATATGGTTGCGCTCACTCAGGGAGGTACAGAAGGGTCTGATTTTGCGGCTTCTTCCTTACCATCACCAGATTCAATTATCTCTCAGCATCTTGTTGAAGCACATAAACGAGCACGCGATGTTCTTTCTTCTGTAGAAGGAGTCAAAACAGGTTGGACAATTGCATGCCAAGCATTTCATGCGGTACCAGGATGTGAAGCTGAAATGGAGGCATACCAATATCCGCGTGAGGATTATTTTACTGAAGCTGCAGCAGGCGATGACTTCATCGGAGTTCAAGCATATCTGCGAACATTTATCGGTAAAAATGGCCCCGTCCCGATTCCTACTGATGCCGAGCGAACTTTAACAGGATGGGAATATTTCCCACCTGCACTTGGCATAGCGGTACATCACACTTGGGAAGTAGGACGACATACACCGATTTTTGTAACAGAAAATGGAATTGCCACGTCTGACGATAGTCGTCGTATCGACTATACCTACGATGCTCTTGCTGGATTACACAGTGCTATGAACGATGGTATTACAGTACATGGTTATTTGCATTGGTCATTACTTGATAATTATGAGTGGGGATCATACAAACCAACATTCGGATTGATTGGCTGGGATAAAGAAACTTTCGAACGCCAGCCACGCCCTTCACTAGGCTGGCTAGGTGAGATTGGACAAACCAGTATAGTTCAACATCCGACACGTTAAGAATAATCACATGTGGGCAGTTCATGTTTTAACAGAGCTGCCCACACTTATAATTTAATCGCTCATTTCACCATCATCTTAGATGCTTCCAAATTTATTCCAAGCTTAACCAGTACCGCTCCACTCCCCTGCGCACCTCTTCGAGAACGCCACCTTGCGAGAGAATAGTTGCACGGCTAGCAGGATTCGTATTATGGCAGGTGATAAGAACAGGATTAATATCAGCTTCATAAGCCTTCTGCAAACCTAAACGCAACTGCTCTTTCGCATAGCCCCGTCCGCGTTGGGTAGGGCGAATGGAATATCCAATATGCCCACCTTGTTCACGCAGATAATCATTGAGTTCTAAACGCAGGTTAAGAAATCCAAGTGCTGTACCAGTCTCATCAAAAGAAACAAACTGTTGAGCGCAAACGAATCCTTCTTTTACTGGCTCAGTTTGTGCTCGACGACACTCATCTAACCAAACATCAAAATCAAAAGAACCTTTCTCCCAGAAAGCTCCATCATAAGCAGAGTTATGGCTTTCAAAATCGCTAACCATATCCTCGATAGCTGCGCGATCCGGCTCAACTGGCGAACGTAATATCATTTCTTCTCCCGAATAAACTCATGCAAGACCAATGACATGCGCTGATCTATGGAATCAGCGCCTTCAAGCACTGCACGAGCCTGAGCACGGTCTACCCAACGCACAGTAATATCCTCACTATCTTCTAAGTGCTGATGTACATCTGTCTGCGCGTCATCTACCGTCATATACACAAACGCAACAGTTTCGTTCGTCATCCCTGGTGAGGTATATGTGGCACGCAATACATCGTCAACACGCACAACATCGTAACCAGTTTCTTCTTTAAGCTCACGCGCGGCGGCCTGTTCAAAGCTCGAATCGTCAGCATCAATAAGCCCAGCAGGGAAAGCCCACACATAGCCGTTAACTGGTGGACGATACTCTTTAATAATGAGCATACGCTCACCATCAGCAGAGCGAGCAATAATAGAGACCGCATCGCCTTCGTCACGGTTAAGATCTTCTAAATTTTCAGCCGGATGGCGCGTAACCACGTCATAGCGGTTCGTTTCACCGTTATCGAGCTGAACCATCACCTTATAACCACGAATAAAACGGCTCGGATCAACTAAATCATTGCTTTCAATACTGATGTTCTTCATAATGTTACTGTACAGCGAGCACAAGAAAGCCCTCTACAGACAGCTGCAGAGGGCTAAGCTTGTTATTTAAGCTTGTTATTTAAGCTTGTTATTTAAGCTGTTACTGTTTTGCGTTTAATCGTTCAGTCGCACGTCTCCAGTAGCCCAACTGCTCAGCTCCAAATGCTCGCCACCGGTCTGATCGACCAGCACGGTATCGCCGTCGTGCACAGCTCCCGACAAAAGCATGCGCGCCAACTGATCTCCTACTTCACTTTGCACCAAGCGACGCAAAGGACGCGCACCGAAAGCTGGATCATAGCCCCTATCGGCAAGCCATTCGCGAGCAGACTTCGTTACGTCCAAACTGATGCGACGCTCTGTTAAACGGTCAGCCACAGCCTTCACCTGAATATCAACAATATGAGCAAGCTCATCGCGAGTTAGAGGATCGAAAACAATCAAATCATCCAAACGGTTAATGAATTCTGGCTTAAAGTGCGCATGAACAGCGTTCATTACCGCCTGCTTGCGCGCCTCACCTTCAAGCTCTGACGAGACAAGGAACTGCGAACCCAAGTTCGAGGTCATAATCAAAATCGTGTTCTTAAAGTCCACTGTTCGACCCTGACCATCAGTTAAACGACCGTCATCAAGAACCTGCAACAAAATGTCAAAAACTTCTGGATGCGCTTTCTCCACCTCATCAAAGAGCACAACAGAGTACGGACGGCGACGCACAGCTTCGGTCAACTGCCCGCCCTCTTCGTAACCGATATAGCCAGGAGCCGCACCAATTAAGCGCGAAACGGAGGACTTCTCCATATACTCGCTCATATCAATGCGCACAACCGCTCGTTCATCATCAAAGAGGAAATCTGCCAAAGCTTTAGCCAGCTCCGTTTTACCCACACCTGTTGGCCCCAGGAACATAAAGCTAGCCGTTGGGCGGTTTGGATCAGAAATACCTGCACGAGAACGGCGCACAGCATCCGAAACGGCACGCACAGCTTCTTTCTGACCAATAACACGCTTGCCCAGCTCATCTTCCATATGCAGAAGCTTTTCGTTTTCTCCCTGCATCAAACGACCAACAGGAATGCCCGTCCAATCCGACACAATTTGAGCAATAGAATCAGCATCTACATGATCTGGAACCATTGGCTCAGTTTCGCTCTGCTCAGCTTTGCTGTCATCCGCGTTCTTTTCAGCCGCAGCCAACTCCTTTTGAATAGACGGAATATCGCCATACAAAATGCGCGATGCCTTCTCTAAATCACCCTCACGAGTTGCTTTATCCGCTTCCACGCGCAAAACATCGAGCTGAGCACGCAAATCGCCCACCTTGTTATGTCCACTCTTTTCAGACTCCCAGCGAGCATTCAAACCTGCCAACTGTTCGCGCGTATCTGCAAGCTCCGATTGCAACTTTTCCAAACGCTCCTGAGATGCAATATCTTCGGACTTTTTCAGCTGCATTTCTTCCATCTCTAAGCGCGTAACGCGACGGCTCAGCTCATCAATCTCTTCCGGAGAAGAATCGAGTTCCATACGCAAATGAGCGGCTGCTTCATCGACCAAATCAATAGCCTTATCTGGCAGCTGACGACCCGAAATATAACGGTTAGACAGTGTTGCTGCAGCCACTAAAGCGTCATCACCAATCGTCACTTTATGGTGTGCTTCGTAGCGCTCCTTCAAACCACGTAAAATCGCAACCGTATCTTCTACGCTTGGCTCACCCACGAATACTTGCTGGAAACGACGCTCAAGAGCTGGATCTTTCTCAATATTTTCACGATACTCATCCAGCGTTGTTGCACCAATTAAGCGTAGCTCACCGCGAGCCAGCATAGGCTTGAGCATATTGCCCGCATCCATTGAACCTTCTGTAGCTCCAGCACCCACGATGGTATGGATTTCGTCGATGAAGGTAATAATATTGCCCTCTGCGCGCTGAATTTCCTCCAGCACAGCCTTCAAACGCTCTTCAAACTCACCACGATATTTTGACCCAGCCACCATCGATGACATATCGAGCGTAATTACGCGTTTATTTTGCAGCGTTGTTGGCACATCTCCCGCTACCACGCGCTGAGCCAGACCTTCGACAACAGCAGTTTTACCCACACCTGGCTCGCCGATGAGTACTGGATTGTTTTTCGTGCGGCGGCTCAAAATTTGGATAACGCGGCGAATTTCCTTATCGCGACCGATAACAGGATCCAACTTTCCCTCGCGAGCGCGGGCAGTTAAATCTGTTGAGTACTTTTCGAGCGCCTTGTACGAGCCTTCTGCGTCTGGGCTGGTTACTTTCGCCCCTCCACGCACGCTTGGAACTGCTTGCGTGAGGGCTTGAGCCGTTGCGCCAAACTTCTTGAGAATGCCTGCTGCTTGAGATTGACCCTGAGCCACAGCAATGAGCAGATGCTCGGTTGAGATATATTCATCGCCCATTTTTGACATGATTTTTTGAGCGTCTACCAGGGCTACTTCAACTGAGCGTGCTGCTGATGCTTGGGTAGTAGTATTTCCGCTGACCTGCGGCAAAGCTACGAGAGCATTACGGATTGCCGCGCCAATTGACTGCACGTCTGCACCGGTAGCCTCCAGCAAACCGCGTACCACGCCTTGCTCTTGATTCAGGAGAGCATCAACTAAGTGAAGCGTTTCTACTTGAGGATTTCCTGCAGCAGAGGCGCTTTGAACTGCTGATGAAATGGCTTCCTGCGCCATTGTTGTAAATTTCTGTTCCATATCAGACCTCTTTTATTCTTACTTGCATGCTTCTGTTTATGCAAGTTTCCTTGTCTCTGATATGTATAACAGTTTGTATTTCTACTTATTCCCAAAACTTGAGTGAGTAGGACTCAAGTTTTGAGGGCGGGGTTGGAATTGATGGCTGTTTTCGCAAGTTTCGTAGTTGTTTGAGGGCTGAAGAAGGGCAATGTTGCGTCTTCTGTTGTAGCGCACATACCGCACATGTCACGCATGCCGGCTTAACCGATTAATACACCTGCTATGCCACTTTTGATGCACAAAAATGGCTTCAAAAGTGGCATGTCGGTTGCGCATATCGACTTCACGCGATGGAGAGGGGAAAGAATAGCGGATCAAAGCCTCATAGATAGCCCATATAACTCTACAAAAAGCCAGCCTACTCCATCACCGCATTCATCCGCTCACATGCAGACAAAACACGCGCATACCATTCAGGCACAAATCGTTCAGCATCAACGCCTAATGCCATGCGCACATGCTCAGCCGGAGAGTTAATCAACGTAGGATCCCCTACCGTGCGCCCACGCTGCGGTCCTTCTAAATCAACCATGAGGTTAATCGGGAAACATGTAATCAGCGTTGGGTCTAAAGCAGCTGCCACAGCTAAAGGATCATGCAACGGAGAGCCAGCCATAAACACAGGATCTGCCTGCTCATTTGCATTAATATAATAGGCTAAAGCATCCGCCAAGAAGCGTCCAGCAGTTCCACCCTGCTGTGCAAAACCGTTCATATGAGCGCGAGTCATTAAAGTGCGATGCGTCACGTCAATTCCCACAACGGTAATATCTGCTCCACTGTGGAAAACACGATTGGCAGCTTCCGGGTCGTTAACCATATTGGTTTCACTAATAAGGTTATAGCAATTACCAGGCTGCGTGAGTGCTCCACCCATAATCACCAGATGCAAACGCTCAGCAAGATGAGGGTAGTGTGTGAGCATGGCGTCAATATTGGTCAAAGGACCGGTAGCAATAACAGTAACCTTCGAACCCAATTCTTCCACAATCCGCGCTTCGAATTCCACTCCGCCCTCGAGAATATCTCCTCGCTCAACATGTGCGGGAAGCTCTAACTGAGCTCCTCCCCAACCGTTTCGCCCATGGAATCTCTCACAGCCTTCATCAACCTCGTACTCACTCAACGTTTTCTCGAAGGACGGCACTGGCTCACCATGATAAGCCGGCACACGAGCTAATCCTGCAGCATCAAGCAAAGCACGGTTATTGCGCGTTGCCTGATCTTCAGTCACGTTACCGAAAGTGCCCACAACGCCCAGTATCTCTACCCCCAAAGAGCCGAAAAGATACATGAGGGCAACGGTATCGTCAATACCAGTGTCGCAATCGAGAATAATACGCTGAGTCATTTATTGAATAGCTTTCACAATATCGTTTCCAGACACGAGGAAACTCTTATCAATCTGTTGAGTTGCTTGAGGAGCAGTGGTTACTGTCTGATTATTTGCATCCGTATACGCGCCAGCATCTGCTACGAAGTCAAAGTACTTCTGCGCATCATCAGGATCCATAGTACCGATGGTAAAAGCACCTGACTTCACATCATCGTACTTACCCCAGTAATTTCCATCAACAATAACCTGCATAGAACGCTTCACGAACTTCGGGTCGAGCTTTGCACCCTTAGCTCCATCTACAAGAATCTGGGCAGCCTCATCTGGATGCAGATATGCCCATGTGTAACCCTTTTGAATAGCGCGGGTAAAGCCTTCTACGGTTTTCTTGTCGCTAGAAATCATCTTCTCAGAAGTAATAACACCAATTTCATCCGCATTACCCGGAACACCATAATCTGGTTCAGTCCAGCAATTGAGTTGAGGGCCATACATCTCAGCTTGCACGCCTTCCCAAGTGCTATAGAAACCACCAAAATCAGCCTTGCCCGAGCTTAAGGTTTGGAAAGTTGACGTGCCCACAGTAACTTTATCGAACTTACCTTCGCCGCCATCGGTCTGAATCATACGGCGAATAACGGCATCAGATTCGTTCGCGCCAAAAGTAGCAAAAGTTTTACCATCGAAATCGCGCGGACGAGTAATATCTTTATTCGATTTCAAAGAACACCAAATAGCAGAAGTGCGCTGCTGGATCTGAGCAATAACCTTCAGACCTGCTTTTTTAATATTGGCAACTCCCACGTTAAAGGTATTAGATAACGCGAAATTTGCGGCTCCCGTTGATACCGACTGTTCAGCGCCTGCCTGAGAGGTAGCAACAATATCGACGTTTAATCCTTCTTGCTTAAAATAGCCGCGCTGAGCAGCAACGTAAGCGCCAATATGATTGGTATCAGGAGCCCAGCTGAGCATGAAAGATACCGTTTTGAGATTATTCTGTGATTTTTCTTGAGAAGATGCTGAGCAACTTGCTAAAGAAGCGGCTAGAGCTACAGCAGTTACAGAGCTAATGCATACAGATACAATACGATGAATAGACGTTCGTGGCATCATGAACCTTTTCTCTCCACAATTTCTTGCCAGTTCTTGCTTGAGTAGCACGGCACTCAAGCCCGTACAATTCACCAGAAATTGTGAAAGGTATAAACTGTACGGCATTAAATTTTCCTGAATTAGTATACAAAGCCGGTAGATTTGAGTCAATTATTCGCGCTTCTTAGGAGGCACGTAGCTGTTCCTCATGTTGACTTATTGAACGCGCAGTAGTCACAACAAAGCGGTCAGCTCTCTCCTACCATATTGAGCACAGGAAAGCTGACCGCTTGAATCAGAATTTACTCACTCACATCCAAAGACAGTAAATCGTCTACAGTTTCGCGACGCATCATAATATGCGAGCCTTCTTCGTTCACAGCTACCACTGCTGGGCGCAAAATCTGATTATAGTTACTTGCCATGGTACGACCATAAGCGCCGGTTACTGGCACAGCAAGCAAATCACCGCGTTGCACATCTGCTGGAAGCTTCACATCATGCACCACAATATCGCCTGATTCGCAGTGCGAACCCACAATACGAGCTTGAATCGTATCCGTTGTTGCAGGTGCGCGGTTAGTAATAGTTGCGGTATATTGTGAACCATATAATGCTGGACGAATATTGTCGCTCATACCGCCATCAACGCTCACATATACACGGGAAGCTCCGCCTTCTAATTGCACAGTCTTTACCGTGCCCACACGGTAAATGGTGTAGCCAGCAGGAGCCACAATCCAACGTCCCGGCTCAAAGCTCACCGTTGGTAATGGCAGTCCTGCTCGCGATGAATCATCTTGCAAAGCAGCGGCAATACGCTTCATCGTTACGTCAACATCCATAGACGCATCGCCATCAACATAGGCAACAGAATAACCGCCACCCAAATCAATTTCAGGAGCAACATAGCCATCTGTAGCGTAAAATGCGCGACGCAATACCATCACACGCTCAGCTGCGGCAATAAAAGCATCAGCATCGTGAATTTGAGACCCAATATGTGAATGAATACCCACAAGTTCCAAATCATCCTGCATATCTAAAACATCGTGCATCGCAGCCACAGCTGGACCATGAGCAACCTGATCAAAGAATTCCACCGACTGCACATCGCTCACGTCGCTATGGTTGGCAGGAAGCAAAGCAATACCGAATTTCTGATCTTCATGAGCAGTCGAAATATATTCATGACCTCCAGCATGCACACCTACGGTCACACGCACCATAACGCGAGCGCGCTTGCCTACTTCACGGGCAATACGGGCGATGCGTTGCGCCTCATGCGGCTCATCAATCACAATCTTGTCGAAATCGTTCTCAATAGCTAAACGAATTTCGTCATCGCTTTTATTGTTACCGTGCAAAACTAAACGACGACCTGGCACACCCGCAGCCAGAGCAATCTTCATTTCACCCCATGTACAGGTATCTACATACATGCCTTCATCGGTAACAATGCGAGCAATTTCTTTGCTCAGAAAAGCTTTACCAGCAAAGCTCACATGAGAGGTGGTATTAGCAAAAGCCTCACGCACAGTACTAACAAAATAGCGAGCACGATCGGCAACATCAGTAGTATCCATCACATACAGTGGCGTGCCATAAGTGGTAGCGAGCTGTTCAAAACTTTCGCCGCGGTCTTCCCATGCACCCGTGTGTTCATTGATGTGTACACCACTTGGCCAAATTCGGGTAATGTCTGGTGTTGTCATGCGCGCATCTTTCTCTTGCTTGTCGTCTTGCTTATTGTTCTAGTACATATAGTAAAGGCGCTGGCTGACTGCCAACGCCTTTACTTTTCACAGCTTACGTGAAAAACCACGCGAAAACATACGCGAAAACTTAAGCTAAACCATGCGAGCTCTACATTTTCTCCGGAGCCGAAACACCAAGCAAACCTAAAGCATTCGCCAAAATCTGACCAGCAGCGTCGTTGAGCTTCAAACGAGCTGCTGCGCGAGCTGGCTCAGGATTCTTCGCAATGCGTATGGCTTCAGCATTGTCGCGTGCGGCTTCTGCACCGGTTAGTTCCATAGGAACAACACGCTCAGCGGCATACCACTTGTGATACTTTCCAGCCAATTCCTCAGCATAGTGTGCCAAACGGTGGGGTTCACGCAAATCACCAGCAGTTGCTACCACAGACGGATACAAAGCAAGTTCAGCTAATAATTCAGAATCTGCTTCGGTATCGAGCAAGCTCAAGTCCGCACCATCATATGAAATTCCTGCTGCAACCGCATTGCGATCCACGTTCTTAGAACGCGCGAAAGCATATTGCACGTAATACACAGGATTATCGTTGGTATGAGAAGCCAACAAACCTAAATCAATGTCGAGGTTCTGGTTGTATGAGGTGCGTGCCAACGAGTAACGGGCAGCATCCACTCCCACAGCATCAACAAGATCATCGATAGTAATAACGTTTCCAGCGCGCTTACTCATCTTAACTGCTTCGCCGTCTTTCATAACGTTAACGAGCTGACCAATCAAGATTTGCATATTCTTATGTGGCGTATCGCCAAAAGCAGCACATACAGCCATCATGCGACCAATATAACCGTGATGGTCTGCACCCAGCATGTAAATAGCCACATCTGCAGGATCTTGAGCGCGGTGACGCTTGTTCATATAGTAAGCAATATCGCCAGCAATATAGGCGGCATTACCGTCAGACTTAATGATAACGCGGTCTTTATCGTCACCATACTTAGTAGATTCAAACCAGGTTGCGCCATCTTTTTCGAAAATATCTCCCTGAGCGCGCAGCTGAGCAATTGCGCGGTCTACTTCACCAGATTCGTACACAGCATTCTCGTGGAAGTACACGTCGAAGTTCACGCGGAAGTCCTTCATGGACTGCTTAATCTCGTCGAACATCATTGGCACTGCACGCTTGCGGAATTCTTCGCGCTGCTCGGAATTGCCTTCAGCGCCATCTTCACCAGTGATGCGAGGCAGAGCAAGAACATCCACTCCCTCAGCTTTACCCTGCTCCACAACGCGAGCGGCAATATCGTCAATATAAGCGCCTTTATAGCCATCTTCTGGCGTTTCTTCGCCATGCGCTGCAGCCACGAGAGACTTAGCAAAACGATCAATCTGTGTTCCATGATCGTTGAAGTAATATTCGCGCACAATTTTGGAACCATTAGCTTCCAATACGCGCGCCATGGAATCGCCCACAGCAGCCCAACGGGTACCACCAATATGAATAGGACCAGTTGGATTAGCCGATACAAACTCCAAATTCAATGTTTGTCCGCTTAAATGCGTATTTGTTCCGAAAGCGCTTTTCTCTTCCAAAACAGTGTCAACGATAGCCGCAGCGGAGGCTGAATCAAGAACAATATTAATAAAACCAGGGCCTGCAATATCAACGCTTTTAATACCGTCAGCCTTCTCAAGCTCGGCAGCAAAAAGCGTAGCGAAGTCGCGCGGCGCCATACCCGCTTTCTTAGCCAACTGCATGGCAATATTGGTAGACCAGTCACCGTGAGCGCGATCCTTTGGACGCATAACGGCGAGCTTTTCTACGGCAGGAATCTGTTCAATCTGTAAATCGCCTGCTTTACCCGTATCTACAAGAGCGGTGGCGATGTCATAAATTAACTGTGCAAGTGCTTCTGGACTCATGAGCGCTAGTTTAATAGTTGCGCCCTACACACGAGCCGCTGCACGGGGTGGCGCGCGGCTTACCGCTCAGCTTGAGATAGGGCGTTCAGTTCTGTTAGCACTGCATTAACACTTACTTACTCTTGCACAGCAATAGCATCAATCTCCACAACAGCGCCTGGCTTAGGAATAACATTGGAGCCAAAAGCTACGCGAGCAGGTTTCACTGCACCCTCCACATACTTGGCATATACGTCGTTGATTTGCGCGAAATCTGCAGCGTTTTGCATATAAATTGTTGCGCGCACGATTTTATCGAGACCGCTTCCTGCTTCTTTGAGGATAGCTTCGATATTTTTCATCGCTTGATGCGTTTGAATAGCAGGGGTTGAACCTGCCAGTTCGCCAGTTTCTGGATCGATGCCGAGCTGACCGGATACGAAGACGAATCCGTTTGCTTTTACTGCTTGACTGTATGCTCCCAAAGCTTGAGGAGCGTTGCTGGTTGCCACTTCTTCAATAGCCATTGCGTTATCCTTTACTTTTTATGTAGACCTCTTGATTAGCATACAACAAAGGCGGCGGAGATATATGATATCGTCCACCGCCATTATTGCGTTTTAGATTTTAAGAGCGCAACATAATTTCCTTGACTGCCGACTCAATAGCAGATGGAATGCGCAAGCCCACGCTATGTTCTTGACTATTGCCATGCAGACCGTATTCATAATCGAAACGCTTAGCTCCAATAGCAGCCAGCTCTGCAATATCGCCACTCAAAGCCACCTGATACACAGCATCCTTCATATTGTAGGCAATCTGAGTGCCCAGAAGCATCTTACGTGTGTCTTCTGCCACAGGATTTTCAGCAGGTTTTACGCCAGCAATCTCAACATGCACGTCTGTGTCGGTTGCAACAGCTTCGAGCACATAGCTAGCACTCATATCTTCTGCATCGTAGTTGTAGGCAACCACGCGAGCACCACTCAAAGCAGCTTCACCCAAATCGTCTACACCGCGCACAGTAAGAGTCCATGTGCGCTGTGCTGGCACAGCTTCAGCATCTCCTTCTACCGCGCTAATGGTAAGAGCAGAGCCGTTCCACGTGAAACGTGTGCGTGCGTTCTTGCCCTGGCGAGCATCGTTAAACTGACCATTATCTTCGACCAGAGTGAACTCATTGGTAGCACCATCGGTTGCCGGGAAGAGCACCACCTCCAGAGCTTGCGGGTTAGCCACCGAGTTTATCGCCTCACCCTCACCCAACTGCGCCAGTGGCACGATTGCACCAGAACGGGCAAATACTGGCTGACGATCCAGCTTTCTCCATGCTTCTAATGAACGTCCATTGCTCCCTGCAACGTAGCGGCGTCCTGAGAAGAAGTCGAACCATTCGCCAGCTGGAAGCCACACATCTGCTTTCGCACGCGCAACGTTCTTATCCGATGGTGTGGTAATTGGAGCCATAACCAGCTGGGTGCCAAACCAGAATTCCTGTGGCACTCTATATGCCGCTTCGTTTTCTGGGTCACTCCAATATATTGGCTGCACCAGTGGTTCACCCTCGTTATGAGCACGATAATTCATCGTGTAGAGGTATGGAATGAAGCGGTGACGCAACTGGAGGGCTTCTACCATAGCCGAACGTACTTCTGGTCGGAAATTCCATGGCTCTTTGCTTGTAAATGGCGAGTTACTCGAATGCAAGCGGTTAATTGGACTGAATGCTCCATACTGATACCAGCGCACTTCGAGCTCATCATCGCGGTAGCCCATCATATGGCCGCCAATATCGTGGCTCCACCAGCCAAAACCAATATTCGATGCGCGAGCAGTAAACTCAGGCTGGAATTGCAAGGATTCCCAAGACACAATAGAATCGCCCGAGAATCCTACTGGGTAACGATGCGAGCCAGGTCCTGCGTAACGCGAGAAGGTCAAAGGCCACTTGCCGTTGCGTGCGGAGTCAATATAATGCACGTGGTTCAGTAGCCACAAAGGATCCAAACCAGGCTGACGAGTTACGCCACCCTGCTGCCAATCCAGCCACCAGAAGTCAACGCCTTCATCTTCCAACTCGTGATGCATATCGAAGTACCCATCCACAAATGCAGGATTCGTTGGATCAAACTCCACAGCTTCATCAGTTGCCGGATCAATTCCCACCTTCTGAGCAAGCTCTTTATATGGCTTCTCGTAACCGCGCACACCGTCACGAGGATGTACGTTCAGCGTGGTCTTCAAGCCGCGGTCTGCTAAATCAGAAAGCAGCTGCACATGATCTGGGAACAGCTCAGTATTCCATGTGTACCCGGTCCAACCGTAACCGTACTTTTCCTCAATATCGGTAATATGCCAATCCATATCAATAACGGCTGTGGTAAAAGGAATACCTTCCTTCTTAAAGCGATCATGCAGTTGCAAGTATTCATCCTGCTTGTAAGCAAAATAACGGCTCCACCAGTTACCCAAAGACCATCGTGGCAGCAAAGGCTGAGGACCGGTTAGCTTAAAGAAGTCACGCATAGCCTGCTTGTAGTTATGCGCATAGCCGAGGAAATAGAAATCTGTTTCTTCATGATCGCGCGAGGCAATGCGCCAGCCGCCGGCATTAATATTGTCTTCACCGAAAGCCGCTTTCGGAGAAGCTCCCTCATAGGACACAACATTCGAGCGAGAATCATCTAGGATTGCCCAACCATCAATAGATAAAATACCTTCTTCAAGCTCGGTACGACCATTAATCGTATCCAAAGTTCGTGTAGTTCCGCGCAAATTTCCTGGAGTGTCATCACCATAATGCCAGGTGTTGAACTGGGAGGTGGTTAAGTGCTTTACCACAACACTTAAGCCCTCTTTGCTGAAAGGCTGCTTATTGTAGGTTACATATAACTCGCCTGTGTCAATAATAAGCAAGCCGTCGCGCTCGGTTACGTTAATGGTTACATCATCGTCAATATTACGATTGACCACAACCTGCGTTGGCTTATCTTCAAAAACACCAGATTCCGACCACTCAAAACGTAGCAGAGAATTTGTTATAACACCGATGCGCCACTTATCGCCAGCAATAACGCGCTGACTATCCATTACAGGATTGCACATCTTTTCAAATTCAGCAAAAGCACCATTTCCTTGGGCTGTCATATTAGCTCCTTCGCTTCGTATGCGTGAAAACTGCGCCTCTTCTCTTACTATTGGTTGAGATATACAGAGAAAGATGATAACGTTTTCATTTTTACTTAGTTATATTATATCTTATATTGTAACTCTTATATAGAGATAACTTGAAAATTTTGACCGTATACTTCTGATATTTTCTGGCAACGTTTGCATTTCATGACGATATGCCGAACATGATAAGAGCCGCTAGATTATCTTGGAACTATCTAACGGCTCGCACATGCTTAGAAAGATTTACTTAGAACTTCCCGTAGCAATGCCAGCGATAAACTGCTTTTGGAAGACCATATAAACAATAATGACTGGAACAATTGCCAAGGATGTTGCTGCAAATAATCCGCCGTAATCCGTACCATACTGACCGTTAAAAGCTTTCAAACCTACAGCCAATAACTGCTTGCTTTCATCTGTAATCATCAGGAATGGCCACAGATAATCTTCCCAGTTCCATAAGAAAGTAAAAATAGCAAGAGCAGCAATAGTATTATGGCTTAACGGCAATATTAAGCTATGGAAAATACGTGTATCACTGGCTCCATCTAAGCGTGCAGCTTCAATCAGTTCATCTGAAATACCTGAAATAGACTGACGGAATAAGAAAATACCAAACCCGGATACTAAACCAGGAATAATCAGCGCTTTATATGAGTCTAACCAGCCAAAACTTACCATCATTTCATACTGAGGAATAATGGTCACAGCCCACGGAATCATCATGGTACTCATCACAATAGCAAAGAGGAAATCTCTGCCGAAGAAGCGCATCTTTGCAAAAACAAAACCAAGCAAAGCAGATGTATAAATAATAATGACAGTTTTTACCGTTGCCACAAAAACCGAATTACCAAACAAGCGCAAGAAGTTAAAGTTCTCTTGAATGCTCACATAGTTATCGAGAGTAGAAGGCGTTGGGAATAAGCCACCGTTAATTTTCACAATTTCGCTATTGGGAGCGAATGAGGAAATAAACATCCACAAGAATGGAACAATAGTAATCAATGCCACAACGAACAGGAGAACGGTAAGAATAACCGAACCAATAGTACGTGCTGTTTTGGGATTTTTCATCATGACAACACCTCCGTATCGCCCGAGACCTTAAACATGATGTATGTAAGAATTCCCGTAAAGAGGAATAAAACAACAGCCTGAGCAGATGCAATACCAAAATTATTCTTATTAAATGCCTGATCAAAAATTAAATAGCTAATAGTATATGTAGAAGTTCCTGGACCGCCTTCTGTCATAACCAAGAACTGCACATAGGCTTGTAAATAGCTAATCATAGAAGTAATAACAATGAATAACGTGGTGGATTTAAGCAAAGGCAAGGTGATGCGGAAGAAAGTCTGCACGCTATTAGCACCATCAATCGAGGCTGCCTCATACACATCGCGAGGAAGATTCATAATACCTGCTAAATACAGCACGGTAGCATAACCAAAATCTTTCCAGATTGTCATAATAATCACAGCAGGCATAGCCCACTTGGAATCGTGCAACCAGTTAATATGCAGACCAGTTACTTTATCGATCATGCCGAACTGCGGATCAAACATCCATAACCATACGAAACTCACTGCTACAAGTGGCGTAATAGTTGGCATGTAGAACAATCCACGCAATGTATCTTTCGCGCGCACAAGACGTGAGCTCAGTAACAATGCCAAACCTAAACCAAGAACTACTCGAAATACTGTGGACCATCCCAAGAATACTCCCGTATTCGCCATGGATGTCCAAAACAGCTTATCGGTAAAAATATCTGTATAGTTTTCAAATCCAACCCACTCATATGTATCGTTGAGAGGGTTCCAATTATGCAGACTTCCCGCAAACGCCTTAAAAATTGGATACGCTAAAAAGATAGCAAAATACACAACGAGGAAAGTAACCGCCATATTCCTCAAGGTAAAAATTCGCGATAAAACTGAGCGTCCAGCACTCGCGAATGAACCTTTCTTATTCATCTTCTCTCCCCTAACCGCTTAACACGTCTGTCATTATGTGCGGGGAAGCCTTCACTTCCCCGCACTGCACCTACGGTTTTACTTATGCTCGTCGTAGAACTCGTACTTACTTTCTGCCGACATGAAGTTCGACCCCTTCATATCCTTGTCCATTGTTGATTGACCTTCTTTCACAGCCTCATCAATAGACATGCCATTATGCATAACATTTTCGAAAGCAACTTTGCCAGAAGTTTCTACTGTTGCAGGAGCTGGACCAGGCCAAATTAAGCGCGATACACGCGGTTGAATAGCCTGCATAACAGGGCTCTTCAAAATTTCTGGATCATTTTGAAGGTTTGCTTTAGCTGGGAAGGAGTTCAATCCCTCAACAGATTTACGCACGTAATCATCGTTTGCCAGCAAGTACTTCACAAAGTCCTGAGCAACTGCTTGCTGTTCCTTAGACTGATTCTTATTAATACCTGGAGTTGATTCACCGTTATAGCGATCATAAGCAAAAGGAGTATCTTTACTGAAGGTTGGGGTAGCAAATACACCGTAATCAATATCTGGATACTTGTCTTTCATAGTTCCTTCAAGCCAACCCCATGCATAGACCATTGCAGTTTGACCTTGACCGAAGGAATCCGAATACTCATTACCAAAATCAGCAGAGCCTACTTTATCTTTCTCATACAAATCCTTGAGGAACTGCATATTTTCTTTCGTAGCTTTGTTGTTATAGTTTGCCTTCTTACCAGTGGAATCAAAGAGCAGCTCGCCCTTCTGATAGTTCAAGCCTTGGTAAATTGCAGAATAAGCGCCACCGTTAATATTGAAGCCAGCCTGAGTCATTTTGGAACCATCAAACTTGGTAAGCTTCTTAGCCACAGTAACGAATTCATCCCACGTGGTTGGAATATCTGCATCTGTTAAGCCAGCCTCAGCCCACATAGTCTTGTTGTAGTAAATATTTCCGGTATTAATAACCGAATCAATGTACTTTACTTTGCCCTTGTCATCTTCATGCGCTGCAGCTGTTGGATAATCTGCATCGAGCTGAGCCTTGTCAATGTCATAATCAGCAGCGTATGGGCGAATAACAGAATCATAAGAATTATGCACGTTAAAGACTGCAGGACCATTCTTGCCCTTGAGCTGCAACGGCAACTTTGTCCAATAATCTTCCCAGGTTTGCTTCTTAATCTTAATAGTAACGTTCGGATAGATCTTGGAATAGTCCTTGGACAGCTGATAAACAGGATCAACACCGCTATCGGACCATGTCCAATACTCGAGTGTAATTGGCTTTCCATTATTCACCAAGTGATTTGGATCGTACTTAATATTTGTACCGATAACATCCAACCCTTTATCTTTCTTGGTATCTGTTACGCCCTTCGCGGCACTCGAGCATGCACCCAGCATAGAAATAATGCTAACGGTTGCAATTGCGCCTGCCATCATCTTTTTTAATTGCATTTCCTCTCCTTACCTCAATGTAAGTGCAATTTCTTGCACATCTAATTATACACTTTGTTTGTAACTATGGAAGCATCTTTTGCAAAATTCATTACATTTTTTATGTTAATTTGTAACCGGTTACATTTTTCAAGGCATTTGTGAT
>ERZ506988.131-NODE-131-length-34692-cov-5.59436_pt1 | contig 34692 bp, 27 predicted proteins | sample MGYA00512884_ERZ506988 | MGnify/ENA metagenome assembly ERZ506988 | reverse complement strand
GTGTGCTCTTCCGATCTACATATGAATCCGCCAGAGCCTTAGGCATGCCAGTAATTCCAGCGCGCTCAGCAACAATCGGCTGTTCCTCATACGCCCAAATTATTGGCGAGGCATCAGCAATCTGATTGCTTAAGGCTGTCATTGCTGCCGTGTATTCATTATCATTCGCAGCTTTTCGCGCATTATCTAAAGCGGTATTCGTGTCAGGGCTTGTGTACTGAGTTATGTAATCAGGGCTGGCAATATTTAAGAGGTCATGGCTACTGCTTAAATCGATAATCGCCATATCAAACTGTTTGCCCTCTACAATCTGAGACTGCCATTGATTATCTGGAACAGCTTGAGGTGTAACCGTTCCGCCTACTGCAACCAACTGCGAAGCTACGGTCTGAGCAAAAGCGTCACCTATGCTTTGCGGATACGACAAAGTAAAGTTTCGCGCATACCCATAGAAGCTCAAATATTGACGAGCCTGCGCAATATCCACATGATATGTTCCCGTTAAATCCTGGTATCCCGGATCGAGAGAAGGAACAGGGGCAGACAGCGCAACTGCGCTTACTCCCAACGCAGAAATAAGCTCAGACTGGTTAAGCATTGCGCGATAAGCCTGACGAATATGCGTGTCAGAGAACAGCGAATCCGCAGAAGTATTCAAAGCAATAGCCCAACGATGGGTGCTCGCGGTTGTAGCAACAGTCACGTCTTTGAGCTCGGAAAGCTTTTGACGAGCAGCCGCCACATTAGCGGTTGCAGGGGAATTAGCCAGCGGTAAAATCGCATCCACTTTTTTCGCTTCGAGAGCATCCACAGCTGCATTCGCATCAGGGTATGCAACTAGCTTGATAGTAGAAAAACCCTTGATTTTCTTACCATAGTGAGGATTAACTGTTAAGGTAAGCGATTTGCCGGCTTCGAAGGCTTCAACCTGATACGGGCCAGAACCGACAGCAGTTTTCGCTGCGTCATACGTGGCTTGTGAGTCGTAAATAATTCCAGCTCGCGTGCTCAGCGCCCATAGAAGGTTTGGATCTGCTTGAGATAGCGTTATTTCTACTGTGAGGTTATTGCCGTTCACGCTTGTGACGCGCTGCAACCGCGTTGAATCAACCGTTTGCTTTTCGAGCGTCTGCTTCAGCGAGGCGATCACATCGTCCGCATTAGCAGTATGACCGTTCGAAAAGTTCATACCTGAGTACAGCTTAAAAGTGTAGGTTAAACCGTCTGGAGAAATGCTCCAGTTTTTGGCTAAACCAGTGGGCACAGGCTGATTTTTTTCATCGCGACCGACCAAAGTATCGTACACATTATGCAGTAAAGCTTGATCAAGAGCAGAAGACGTATTAGAGGTCATATCAAGAGAGCTGATCGGTTGGGCGGTTGCCACTGTAAGGGTTTGACCGTTTCCTTCCGCTCCACCTAAGACGGCAGGCAGCTCTACCTTATGATTCACAATTGCCCATCCGCCCGTCACTATAAGAGCGAGCACAATAAGCGTAGCAAAGAAAATAAGACCTGAACGTAATGATGACTTCTGACTCATAGGTCGTAGTCTACGTCACAAGGCTAACGAGTATACATGCCGAAGCTCGGGCAGCTTTGTTTGAGCGGACACATATCGCATTCAGGTTTGCGTGCATGACACGTAGAACGCCCGAATAAAATAAGACGATCCGACACGTTTTTCCACTCGGATGGTTCAAAATATTGCGTTATTTCTGACTCAATATGCACGGGATCTGGATGAGATGAACGCCAATCTGTGCGCCAACGCAAACGACGTGTTAACCGAATAACATGCGTATCAACCGGAAAACCGGGTTCATTAAAAGCATGACCGAGCACAACATTTGCAGTTTTACGACCCACTCCCGGAAGAGTTACCAGCTCCTCCATTGTGCTAGGCACTTCGCCATTAAAATCACGGACTAAAGATTGCGCTATCTGCACAGCTCTCTGGGCTTTTACCCGCCAAAAACCGATGGCATGAATAATCTTGCCAATCAGTTCCACATTGCCCTCAGCCATCGTTTCAGCAGTAGGGTAGAGCGCAAAAAGTTCAGGAGTAACCGAGTTAACGCGTACATCCGTGGTCTGAGCGCTCATCATCGTGGCAATCAGCAGTTCAAAAGAGTTACGAAAAACTAAACCTGGCTGAGGATTCGGTATTTCTTCGCATAAAATCGCGTACTCCTCATGAATGCGTTGCGCGCGTTGCTGTTTGGTCTCGCGAGGCATGTTACTCTTCGTCTTGCCCATCTCCATGAGAACGAGCGCCCTGAGGAGGGTCAAAACGATAACCCACGTTACGCACAGTTCCAATCACAGACTCAAACTCAACGCCTAACTTAGCGCGCAGACGACGAACATGCACATCAACCGTGCGCGTACCGCCGTAATAATCGTAGCCCCACACTTCCTGAAGTAAATGTGTGCGCGTAAAAGCGCGGCCTGGGTGCAGTACTAAATACTTAAGAAGCTCAAACTCTTTATACGCCAAATCAAGCGGATGTCCATGCAGCGTAGCGGTGTAGCCAATCGTATCTACTTCCAAAGCGCCGCACGTAATCACGCCGTTTCGAGACGATGCAGACGAGGAATTCTTCTCATCGTCTGAAGTATCTGACGTGTGCATAAGACCAGGATTAACCAAGCCGCCCATAGACAGAACGCGCGCGCGAGTTTCAACTTCTGCAGGGCTGGCAGTGTTGACCACGAAATCTGCAGCCTTCCACTCAGCGTTAAAAGCTAAACAGCCGCCCTCACTTAAAATAACGATAATTGGAAATTGAACGCCCGAGGCAGCTGCCATCGAGCAGAAAGTCTTTGCAGACGCAACATCTTCGCGAGCATCTAAAAACACAATACTTTCATCAGGAATGCGCACAAGCGAGGATGTTTCTGTAGGCAGAACGCGCACACGATGTTGGAGTAAAGCTAAAGCAGGCAACACGGAAGCGGGATCAGTCGATTTTGTTAGCAGTGTGAAATCGCTCATGACTGTCCTTCCGAAAAACGCATACTGCGCGCTTCGATTTGCGATTTGTGTGTTCATATCGATAGCGCATGAAGTAACAAACAACGGCGTGAACAGAATGCCCTGCTAAACCGTTACTATGAATAATAGTAAACGTTATCTACCGCATTCGTCTATTTGCGGTCAAGGAGTGAAAATGTCGAAGGAACAAGCCGCTGGTGTTCAGGGTGGGAATGTGGGTGAGTCGGGCGCTGCTCGGAGTGCGCGTGTAGCTGGTGTTCGTGTGGCTGGTGTACGTGTAGCGGGGGCAAGCGCGGTTGTATGTGCGCTTATGTTTTTCCTGATTGCATCCATGTGGCATGTGGGCGGTGTTCTTTTGTATGCTCTGCCTGTGTTTATTGTGGCGGTGGCAGGTGTTGCAGCTTGGCTTTTCCCTGCTGAACTGTATACGCCTACTCCTCATGCTTCACGTATTGCAGCAGTTGCTATGAGCCTCGCGGGAGTCATTGCCGCTTTAATCGCAGCCGAACAGCATTTTGGTGCGGCTCTGTTTATGCTGATGTCCGCTTTGATTGCTGGCGGTTTCTTATTTGAAATGTTGCGAAAAGAACGCACTCAGTTAATTGAGTCGCTGGCAAACATTATTTTGATGGGAACTTTAGGTTTGGCATCGTCAGGCTGGATGGTTGCGCGTTTTGCGCGTGCGGCTGGTTTGGCAATCAGTACTACTGCTTTCGTTGCTATTATTGCCTTCATCGTTATCGGAATTCTGTGCATTAGCCTGAGTGTGGGAGCTTGGTCACGCGATGCCGTGCGTGCATCTCAAGCGGGTGGTTCTGGAGTGAAAGCCCCTCAAGCGGGTGAGCAGTCAAGCGATGGTAAAGCGAACGAGGCTTCGCAACAGACTGAAGAAGCGCGTAATCTCTCTCCTGTTTGGAGATACGCAGGATTAGCAGCAATGCTCAGCGGTATTTTGCCACTGATGATTTTCCTTATCAGCTTTATTGTTTGAGTGTTCTTAGTGTGCTCTAGGCTGGCGTGGTTCTCGGCTCGCGTGCGAAATTCGTAAAACTGACTTAATGAAACGGTGTAAGTTTTACGTGGTCTGAATGACTTGAACCTCTGCAAGTATTTTGAGCTATGACGCAGGCAGTATGTCATGTTTGGCAATGTAATTCGTTCCAGTTTTAGGTCTAAAAAGCAGTCAGCCACGGCAGAAGAAACCTGCCATGGCTGACATTTTTATCCGAGCAGTAAAGCAAAACAAGCAAAACCTGTTATGTCAAACGATGTTCGGAACTCATCAAGTCTTAAGAGTTGTTACTCTCACACATGCTGGTTTAACGGATTAATACACCTTTTATACCAGTTTTGATGCGCAAAAATGGCTTCAAAAGTGCCATATCGGTTGCGCGTATCGACCTCAGTCATGAAGTCAAACCAAAATGTGTCAAAACGCCAAAACGATGTCGTGACGCATGCCATCCGGAGGAACGAAGTGGAACTTACTGGGCAACTTACTCCTCGAAACATCGCTAAAATCTGAAGAACTAGCAATCGCAATATCTGCGGAATAAAAAAGTCCTCGGAAGTCCTAAAAGACGTTCCGAGGACTCGCTATATAAGCAGTAAGCGGTCTACTGAAGTTTACTCAGCATCTGCCAAACGCTGACGAGCAGCAACGATTTCTGCCTCAGCCTTGTCAACAGTAGTCCAGTAAGAACCTGGCATAACTTCCTTGCCTGGCTCCAAAGCCTTGTACTGGTTGAAGAAGTGTTCAATTTCCTTCTTGTGGAACTCGTTAACGTCGTCAATATCCTTGATGTCGTCAAAACGAGGGTCTGCAGGAACGCACAAAATCTTGTCGTCTCCACCAGCTTCGTCAACCATGTGATACAAGCCAACAGCGCGGCATTCCACAATGCAGCCAGGGAATACGGAGTTTGGAATCATAACTAAAGCGTCGAGTGGATCGCCGTCTTCGCCCAAAGTACCTTCAATATAGCCGTAGTCATCTGGGTAGCCCATAGAAGTGAACAAAGTGCGGTCGAGCATAATGCGGCCGGTCTCGTGGTCTACTTCGTACTTGTTCTTAGAACCGCGTGGAATTTCCATCAAAACATTAAATGTTTCTGCCATTTTTTCTCCTCAAAGAGATTGTGTGTAGCGCTGATCAATCAGCACTCTCAGCGTCTAGCTTACTTGCTGCGCAGTATAAGCGAGAGGTATGGGTTCGTTATGAGTCGGGGAAGCGAGTTGTATAAGCGAGTGGTATAAGCGAGTGGCATGGTGATGGAGCGGTGGACGTGTTTAGTGTGAAAGATATCGCTTACGTGGCATTAGACATGAGATGTCTCCGCTGAAACTGGGCGAGTTATCCACATTGGTTCACATATTCATTTCAATAGTGGTTTTCGCGCTCGCATCAGTCATGCTGGAAGAACGACACCGTAGTTGTAGAAATAGGGAAGGATCATACGATGAAAAAATTATTCAGGAGAAGGCTTAAGTGCTCGGATAGCGCGCTCGCGAGAGAAGAGCGTCAAGCGGTTTCGAAAGAAAAACGCGCAGAAAATAACGTTGTCAAAAATAGAGTTGAAGAAAATAGCGTGCGGATGCTGCGTTCGTTGAGATCGGAAAGAGCACGGATACTGGGCGCATCTCGGGTTAAGCGCTTCTCTCAGGTAAAGCGCGTGCAGCTGCTCCACTTGCAGCAATCGGAAAGAGCACAAATGCTGCGCACGTCGCGGGTTGCGCGCATTCTATCCCTCTTGTGGGGGATGCTACTGAGCGTTGCGCTGCTCGTGGTGCTATGTCTGAACGTTCAACCGCAAATTGCATCAGCGAAACCTGCAGGCGGTCATCTGGCGAGACCGTCAAAAAGCCTGTTCATGCTTTTGCCGAGCTTTAAAGGGTACGTTTTGGGTGTGATTGGCGTCAGCGAGAACAGCGATTATCTGTACTGCCATCAATGGGGCGTGGATTCTACGTGGACGTTTAGCAACAGTCGGCAAATTCCTGACTCGCCGCAAACGCGATCAATGGGGTATCTGTTGGAGAAGTATCATAACTCGTCAAATCCCTTGGATCATGCGGCTTTAGCAACGCTTATTCATGATCATTTTGATTTAGATTCTTCGCGTCCGCAATGGAATGCGAGCCGAGCGCGTGTAATGTCGGATGCTCCTGGGGTTGAGCAGCGTGCGACCGAATTATGGGCGGAGGGCACGTCGCATGCTGTTGCGGGCACGGAGGTTACGATGGCGTATTCGCAGGCAAAGCGGCGTGGTCGGGTGTCGGTGCGTGTAACGAATGCAAGCGGTGAATCTCTCAATAATGTTCCTGTTACTGTGCGATTGCATGGTCCTGCGCATTTTGAGAGTAATAATTCGGATTCTATTACTGTTACGAGTGCTGCCGATCCGGTTGATGTGCCATGGGTTGCAACGGGTGAGGGTGAAGTGAGTACCTCGCAGAGCGTCTCTGTGCAGACCTTAGATGATGTGGATAGTGCGCAAAATTTTGTGCGCTTAGGCGATAATCATGAGGCGGTTTTTCAGGGTATTCGCTTCGATGTGCGCAAGGTTTTTCAGCCAGAAATTCGCACTCAAGTTCCTTCGTTGATTGACGAGGCGGGTAATGCGATGAGCGATAGTGTGCAGGTGGGCGTTATGTCAGGCGATGCGTGGGAAAAGGGAGTGACGCTAAAAGCGACCGGTTACGCGTATACGGGTTTGACGCATGAGAAGGTTGCGCAATTGAGCGCAGATGAGAAAATTCAGGTGCGGGATGGAGAAAAAGCCGCTGATTATATTGCTCGTTTACGCGAGTTAGGGCTTGAACCGGTGGGAACGGAGCAGATAGAGTTTACTGATGCGGGCCAAACGCGCGATGTGCACAGCTCTGTGATTACTGACGAGGAGAGTAAATTCACCACCTGGGTGTGGACGATTGCGCGCGATGAGCAAGGTGAAGATGCGGATGGCAAAGACGCGCGGCAGTGGATGGATAAGGATGCGATTTCTGGGTTGTTGGATGTGAAAGAAAGCACATCGACCAGACAGCATGTGTCTGTTGATTCAACAGTTTCGGAGCATTCCGCTGAGTTAGGAGCGCCACTAACCGATCGTATTACGATTGCTGGGTTCCCCGATGATCACGGTGAGTTTACGGGTAATGAGAGGTTTGGCTGGAAGGCAGATGAGCGCTTGGCAACGGTCCGCGTGTATTGGTCGGCAGACAAGCCCGACTCTGTGGTGGCTCCCGCAGATGATGATACGCATCAGCTCGTTGGACAGTTTGAGTATGAAGCGCGCAATGGCGTTCTCGCTGTGGGAGGTGGCAAGCCGGACGCGCATGGTGAGCCCGTGTACATTTATGCTGACAGGCTTGGTTACTACGCTTTCGTGTACGGTTTCGCTGGAGATGACCGCGTGATGCCTGTGACCAGTGCGTGGAACGATGAGTGGGAATGCACTCGAGTGGTGAAGACGCCACACAGTGCCTCGATAGTGACGCATGTTGACAAGTCTGAAGTGATGCCAGGCGAAGATTTTGCTGATATTGCACGTGTGGAAGGTACTGTTTCGGAGGGATCGACTGTGAGTTTTACTGCTTATGATGCCGCCGATAGTGGAGGGGAGATGGGGGCGACGCCGGTTTTGATCAAAGAGGAAACGGTGGCGATTACTCCGGACATGCGCGCAGATGATGGCAGTTATGAGGTGCGCAGTCCTTCTGTGAGATCGCAGACTCCGGGAATTGTGTATTGGAAAGCAACTTTGCGCGGTGCGGATGGAACGATTTTGGCTTCGCATGGGCTGGGGGTTGCTGGGGAACAAACGGAGATTAAGCCGCCTCCGGATACGCCGAAAACTCCTGAAAAACCAAGCCAACCACTGGCACGCACGGGTATTTCGTTAGTGAGAGTAGCGGCTGCTGCGGCAACTGCAATGTTGGCTTATGGTTTGCTGGTGGCTGCACGAACTTTATGGAGGTTGCGTCATGAATAATGCTTGACAAAACACGTCAAGAACACGCCGTTGAGGAAATGATAGAAAATCCTACAAAATGGCAACATCGTGCGCGCAAACGAACATATTAATCTGTGAGTTTATGGTGTTTCGTCTTACCATTTCGAGGAATAGGGATACACTAGATGGTGTGTTCTTGACGGAGATGTCAAGTTCTCTCGATGATGAGTATTTATGTAGAAAGGATTCTGTCGTGAAGGCAATCGTAGCAACTCAAGATAAGAAAGCCGCTGTTGTAGATAAGGAATTGCGTCCATTACGTTATGGTGAGGCATTGCTCGATATGGAATGCTGCGGTGTATGCCACACTGATATGCATGTGATGCATCAGGATTATGGCGACAAAACTGGCGTAGTTCTTGGACACGAGGGTATTGGCATTGTTAAGGAAGTAGCTGAAGGAGCAGATGCTCTCAAGGTGGGCGACCGCGTATCCGTAGCTTGGTTCTTTAAGGGCTGTGGCCGTTGTGAGTATTGCACAACAGGTCGTGAAACTTTGTGTCGTTCCGTGCTCAACGCTGGCTACACTGCTGACGGTGGTATGGCACACGAGTGCATTGTTCCTGCGGATTATGCAGTTAAAGTTCCAGAAGGTCTTGACTCTTATGCAGCAAGCTCTATTACTTGCGCTGGCGTCACCTGCTACAAAGCTATTAAGGAGTCTGGCGTTCATCCGGGTGAATGGATTGTTATTTCTGGTTTGGGTGGTTTAGGTAACCTCGCTTTGCAGTATGCGAAGAATGTTTTCCAAGCTAAGGTTATTGCTGTTGATATTAACGACGAGCAGCTCGAGTTTGCTAAGAAGTTCGGTGCTGACTTGTGCGTTAACCCATTGAAGGAAGACTTGGGCGAAGTTGTTCAGCGTGAATGCGGTGGTGCTCATGGCGCAGTAGTAACTGCAGTGGGTAAGAGCGCTTTTAACGGCGCTGTTGATGCTTTGCGTGCTGGTGGTACTTTAGCTGCAGTCGGTTTGCCAACTGAATCTATGGATTTGAGCATTCCTCGTTTGGTGCTTGATGGTATTCGTGTTGTGGGTTCGCTTGTTGGTACTCGTAAGGACTTGGAAGAAGCCTTCCAATTCGGTGCTGAAGGCAAGGTTGTTCCACAATGCCAGTCTCGACCAATGGAAGATATTAACGATATCTTCGATGAGATGGAAGCTGGAAAGATTCGTGGCCGTATGGTTATTGATCTGAAGCACTAAAGTCTTGCACAGTCGTTATGCGCTAAAGGTGTGTGAACTTTTTCTCTCTCTTTCTGCAGTTGCACACCTGTAAGAATATAGCGATGCGCCCCTTCATCATCATGCAGGTGAAGGGGCGTTGTGCTTTTAGTTCTTTTAATTATTTTCGGTAGCATCCTCGCTGGCTGCACGTTCTTTTCCATACATTTCAGGAATAAAACGTTCTTGATCGTGTAACTTATCCCAGATAACTGCTCGACCTTCTTCAAAACTACGTGGCACATCGAGAATACGTTGATTAGAAGAGCCACGGAATTGTAAAAGAGAATCATGCAAACTACTGATATATCGACCATCCACCAAAATATCAATATTATGTAATAGCTCAATCTTATCGGGAGTTTCACCTTCTCGCATAAGCTCTTCCCATGTATATCCAGTCCAAGCCCAGATATCTTTTGATGAACCAAATTCGCGGCGAATACGGTTCGTCAGTTGTATGAGCATAGGAGTGTTGAGCAGTGGTTCTCCGCCTAAAAGAGTAATACCCTGCACGTAATCTAAGCTTAAATCTTCTATAATTTTATCTTCGAGTTCTTGGGTATATTCATGACCTGCTTTGAAATCCCAAATCGAAGAATTATAGCAATCATGGCAGTGGAATGGGCATCCGCTCACATAGAGTGAGCAACGAATTCCCTCACCATCCGTTACAATAAAACGCTTGTAATCTGCCACAATATTGCGTGAGAGTTTGCGTCCATCCCATTGACCGGCACGAGGATTATTGGCAAGAGCAGTAGGAATATAAGGTCCGCGGTTTTTTTCTTCTGGAGCAAAATCGCGGTGAGCGCTACGTCGCACTGAGCCGGTTTTGGTAAACCCATCAGACATGCTGGTTTCTTTCTACGAAAAACTAAGGGTTCGCTCGACCTGACGTGTGCAATCGAGCAAACCCTTGCAAGTGGTTAAAACATATTACTCTGCATCATCCCACCATTGACGCACAGTGCCATCTTTTAACGTAACATGACCGGTTTCACCTGCCATGTGCTTCACACGATGAGAAATTTCTTCATGACGACCGTGAGCCATAGGGCGCTGCACTGGGTTACCTAAATAACCGCAGGTGCGTTTGGTGACGTTGCACTTGTTTGGATCATTATTGCCGCACTCTGGGCACTTAAATCCTGTGTCAGTCGGTTCAAAGTCCCCCTCAAAACCGCATTCGAAGCAGTGATCAATCGGAGTATTCGTTCCCAAATAGCCAATACCAATGTTATGAGCATAATCCCATACAGCTTCCAAAGCCTTTGGATTGGATTGCAAGCTTGGGAACTCGCAGTAGTTAATAAAGCCACCGTTTGCCAAGTATGGGAAGTCGCGCTCATACGAGAGCTTTTCCATAGGAGTTGGGCGCAACCATACTGGGTAGTGGAAGGAGTTGGTGTAGAAATCATGGTCAGTAACGCCATCAATCACACCAAACTGTTCCTTATCTAAGCGAGCGAAACGGTCAGTCAAAGACTCTGCAGGCGTGGAATAAACGGAGTAATGGTATCCCTCAGCGCTATCCCAATCAACACATAAATCATGCATACGCTGCACAATCTCCAAAGCAAACTTCTTACCGTTCTCATCCCAGCTGTGATCTTGCATCCAATCTTTGCCGTAGAACATAGCTACAGTCTCATACAAACCAATATATCCGAGCGAAATAGTAGCGCGAGAACGGTTAAAGAGCTGATCTACGTTATCCCCTGGCTGCAGGCGACCAAAAGCGCCATACTGGAAGAGGGTAGGAGCGTTAATTGGAGTAGCTTCCTTACAGCGCTTAATGCGGAACTGCAAGGCTTCGTGCGCAATTTGCATACGCTGATCAAACAGCTTCCAGAAACGCTTCTTGTCACCGTGAGATTCCAAAGCAATACGAGGAATATTCACGGTAACTACGCCCAAATTCAAGCGAGAATCTTCTACATCTTCACCTGTATCCGGATCAATCCAACCGTTCAGGAAAGAACGGCAACCCATAGGCGCTTTAAAGGAGCCAGTAATCTTCACGATGTTCTCGTAGAAAACAACATCCGGATACATGCGCTTAGTAGCGCACTCCAAAGCCAACTGCTTCAAATCGTAATTTGGCTCGCCTTCCTTAGCATTTACGCCGTTCTTCACAGTAAATACAAGCTTAGGGAAAATAGCAGTGTGACGATCCTTACCCAAACCGCGAATGCGGACGAGCAAAATAGCGCGCTGGATTTCGCGAGCAAACCAATCTTGACCCAAACCAAAACCAACAGTAACAAAAGGAGTCTGACCATTGCTAATACGGTTGGAATTAATCTGATACTCCATGGTTTGCATAGCATCGTAAATATTCTTGCGCGTTAAAATCTTTGCATACACTTCGCGAATCTGCTCAAGCTCATCAACGTCATGATGGAAGGGCTCATCCATAGGTAAAGCATCACGATTTTCAAAGTGCAACCAATCAGCTTCGCGATCCTTAAAAGCAGCAATAGCGCGCTGGGCAACATCAATAGGCTCACCATCAGGGAAAACAGTGCGAGCCATCTCCATATTCTTCGCAAAATCAAGCTGAGCGTAAGTAGCCAACATCTCATCAGCGCGGTTCACCGTCTGACCGCCATACTGAGAGCCAGCAATATCCTTAATAATCTGCGTAATCTGGGTAGCAGCGGTGCCAATAGATTTAGGCGAATCCATCATGGCATTACCCAACACGAAACCATTGGCAAGCATATTGCCAAAATCAGGCAAAGAGCAGTTGGTCATTGGGGTAAATGGGCTGTAATCCGCATCATGAAAATGAATATCGCCCTTAATATGAGCATTAGCAACCTCAGAAGGAAGCATACTCATCGCGCTTGCCTTAGATACAGCACCTGCTAATAAATCGCGCTGAGTAGCGTAGACGTTGGAATCCTTATTAGCATTTTCTCGCATAATCGTTTCATCGCGATTAATGAACTTCTTAATAGCTTCGTTCACATCGCTTGCCTTAGCGCGCGCAATATCTTTATTTAAGCGCCATGACGTATAAGCCTGAGCAATCTCGTACAAATGATTATTAATAAGAGTGTGCTCTACAGCATTTTGAATATCGTCAATGCGAACATTGCCTGTATAACGATCAGCAATAGCGCTTTCTACAGTGGTTGTCATGTCTTCAATAAGACGAGAATTGCGAGAATCTAAATCTTCTCCTACCGCATGAAAGGCCGCTTCGATGGCGTGAATAATATTCATGCGATCGAAAAGAACTACTCGACCGTCGCGCTTTTCTACCTTGATATCGTTGATAGAAATGTTAACGTCTTCAAGCATGGACGCTGTCGGTGCAGTCATCATGAGCCTTCCTTTGTAAGCAGATATACGGTATGTGGTTCGTATTCAGTTGGCTTTGCTCCAGCTGGTTATAGCAAGATGTAAAGCTGCGATATGCTCTTGGCTTTGTGTGTTTCTGATGACAGTGTGCAAAGCTACACAGTGCGCGAAGCGTATGCATGATGTCTATGAACAGAAGCGATAGAGCGAAAGCGTTATCGTTTTGTGCTGAACACTGGAAGGTAATCATATGCCATAAGCAGGACTAAATACAACTAAATAAAGTGTGGATAATTATATACAACCACTATATATAGTGGTTTTTGGTCTTGTGGATAAAAGTGGATAACTTGATATTTTGGCATGATTCCGTGCGAATGTGTGGGGATAATTTTGTGCATAATGTGATGTGGCACACTAAATAACGCGCGTGTAATTTGATGAAGAAAATGTGTGGGCGTGTCGTTTGGGTTTGAGGCTATCGAATTTTTTTCACGCCGTGATTGCGTTGCTGTTTTGAAGAGTTGCATTCTGGCTGAGTGCGATTAACTGTATTTGCTTAATTTTGCGCTTTGTGGTGCAAAACTTGATCTAAAATGCTCTTTATTTTTCTTTTGTTCTTTGCGTGGTTTATTGCTTTTTCAGAGTGTTGTCAATAGTTTGACGATGTAAAGGGTGTATTAAAGGAATATTTTGCTACTCCGTCCTTTCTCTCGTCTTCGCGAGAAAGAAACATGTTGATATATACAAGTAAACAAATATAGAAGTTAGATGTATGTTATGAAGAAAAGTTACAACGTAGCAGATTTACATAGAAAACTTGTGATTAAGCTTTCTGCATGGAGGAACTGTTCAGATGAATGCATGCCAGATATTGTGCATAAAAAGTGGCATAACAGGTGCATGAATCGGTTAAGTGAAATTTATTTATTACTTCTTCAGTTTTTGTGTGGCAAGCTTTACGCTTCGTGAGCAACGTGAAGGCTACAACCCTGAGAGCGCTTCTGCACACAGTATGATTGTTGTGAGTTTTATGCGCAAGCAGATAGGTAAAAGATACGGCCTGCTTGAGCCGTATTGTGAGGTCAAGTCACGTTCTAAGCTTCACGCTTGAACTCGAACGTAAAGAACAAAACAGAAAACAGGTCTTATGAGCATTCATATATGTGGTGACCTTTACGCTAGAGTTCAAATGTAAAGCCTGCCACACAATCAGTATTTTGTCCTGAAGAATATGGCTATAAAGATTAGGATCAAACACACGATACAGCAAAATGAAACGATAGCACTGTGCCATGTGCGAGTAAGTATGCCAAAACCTCCGCACGCCATCGTGTACAACTCTTTTAGTACCCTTAAGAGTATTGAAATATGGAATTCCAAACGTTAAGTGTATGGGAAAAATGTCTGATTTGATTGAAGAAAACGCTGCACAGAGCGCACAGAGCGTGCAAGCCGAGACCGCGGAACAAACCCAGCAGAGTCATGAGCTGAGCACTGTCGAGCGCGCAGAATTATTAATGAAACAGGACGAGGTGATTGCCGAGCGTATCAATAACGATGTCTCATTAGACGAAGCTATCGATTCGTCTAATTCTCAGTTTGGTCCCCATGCTCATCCTGAGCAGGTGCAAATGCGTGTGGCTAAGCGCGCGCTCATGCTTAAGAATGGCGCGAATCCTTATCCAGCAGAACTGCCTATTACTCACACCATTGAGGATATTCGTAAGAACTACGATGGCAAATTAGAAGCTGGCGAAGAAACGGATGATGTTGTTGCTTTGGCTGGTCGAGTCATTTTCTTGCGTAACGGCGGTGGCTTGTGCTTCGTTCAGTTGGCAGCCGGCAACGGCACTCCAATCCAAGGTATGCTCTCTAAGAAGGAAGTGGGAGCAGATAGCCTCAAGGAGTTTAAGCAGCTTGTTGATTTGGGCGATCATCTCTTTATTAAAGGTCGTGTTATCGCTTCGAAGACCGGTGAGCTGTCTATTTTCGCCAGCGAATGGCAGATTGCTAGCAAGTCTTTACGTCCTCTTCCAGCTCTGCATAAGGATTTGAACGAGGAACAGCGCACACGTAAGCCATATTTGGGCATGATTGTAGATGATAAGATGCGCACGATGGTACGTAATCGAGCATCAGTTGTTGCATCTTTGCGCCGTAACTTCGATCAGCGCGGATACATGGAGGCTGAAACGCCAATGCTTCAGGCTATCCGTGGTGGTGCAGCAGCTCGTCCATTTACCACGCATATTAACGCTTTCGATATGGATTTGTTCTTGCGTATTGCTCCAGAACTCTTCCTGAAGCGCATGCTGGTAGGCGGCATTGACCGTGTCTTTGAAATTAACCGCGCTTTCCGTAACGAAGGTGCAGACGGAACTCACGCTCCAGAGTTCACCACTTTGGAAGCCTACGAAGCGTACGGCACCTACGACACGATGGCAGAACTGACTCAGTCTCTCGTGCAGCAAGCCGCTATTGATACCTTCGGTTCTACAGTTGTCACTTTGGCTGACGGCAGCGAATATGATTTGGGGGGGCAGTGGCGCCAACTCGATATTTACGAGTCTCTGTCTGAGAAGCTTGGTGAAGAAATTACCCCAGAAACGACTGTAGAAACTCTCGGTGCATTCGCTGATAAGTTGGGTGTTGAGCGTGAAGATGTAGAAAATCACGGTAAGCTTGTGGAAAATCTGTGGGAGCACTTCTACACAGAAGACCCTCATCAGCTGTGGGAACCAACCTTCGTGCGCGATTTCCCTGTAGAAACTTCGCCGCTGACCAAGTCTCATCGTTCGAAGCCAGGTCAAGTGGAGAAGTGGGATTTGTATGTGCGCGGTTTTGAGCTGGGAACTGCATATTCCGAGCTCAACGATCCGGTTGTTCAGCGTGAGCGTTTTGTTGCTCAGGCAAAGATGGCTTTAGCCGGTGATGATGAAGCTATGGATATTGATGAAGACTTCCTTGAAGCACTGGGCTTGGGTATGCCTCCTGCCGGCGGTATGGGTATGGGTATTGACCGTCTGTTGATTGCTATGACGGGCGCAACTATCCGTGAAACCATTACCTTCCCTCTCGTTAAGCCTTTAAATAGCTAGTTCATGATTATATGGTGTGAGTAATTCTCGCACCATATTTTTATGTACACCACGAAGTTTAAGGAGCTCAAGTGTGCGAAAAAGTTCGGATGATTATTGCCGGATCTCGACCGCGCACATGGGCTCTTTCTGTCTGCCCCGTAATTATTGCTGGGTTAAGCGCATACTTAGATCGAGACCATTGCGGGCAGTTACCACGAGTTATCTTTTATGAAGACCTCGTGCTGCTCGGTCTTGCTGTTTTAGTGGCACTGAGTCTGCAAATATGCGCGAACTTTGTTAATGATTATCTTGATGGCGTGCGAGGTGTAGATACATCGCGTGCTGCTGATGCGCCGCAGCGTTTAAATGCACTTCCTTGTGGAGCGCATATCTCGCATTCTTGTGCATGGATCACTGCGATTATTGGCATTATTGCCGGCTGTGCAGCTGTGTGGATAAGTCAGGATTATTGGCTTCTTGGGGTAGGAGCTGTGTGCGTAGCGGCTGCGTGGGGATATTCCAGTTTTTTGAGCGCTCGCGGTTTTGGAGAGCTTCTTGCGTTCGTATTTTTTGGACCAGTACTCGTTTTTTCTGTCAGCGTTATGCTAACCGAGCGTATAGGAGCGTACAGTATTGCCGCAAGTATTCAATGCGGCTTAGTCAGCGCTCTCGTCATGCTTATCAATAATATGCGTGACCGCGTAAGCGATAAAAAAGTTCATAAAAATACTATCGTTGTGCGCTGGGGTATAGATAAAACGGTACAGGGCGCTCATCTATGCGTGTTTATTGTATGGGCGGTAAACCTTATGTATGCGCTTTCTGTATATCATATTATGGGCACGCAATTAATCAGTGATTTAGGAGTTCTGTATCTTCTGACGGCTGCTGCAGTTATTACTGTAAGTTGGAAGGCCTTACGGTGCGTGCGGATTGCAGTATACGAGCAGCACTATTATCGTGGTGCTTTTATCTTTATGAATCAGCTGATGCTTGCTCTGGCAGTAAATTATCTGCTTATGTTTATTCTTTTGATGGCTTCCTAGTCGTCAACGCGCTCTAAACTATAAAGCATGACTTACAAGTTAGTATTGCTCCGTCACGGACAGAGCGCATGGAATAAGACAAACCAGTTCACCGGTTGGGTAGATGTACCTTTGACCGAACAGGGCGTTGAAGAAGCAAAGCGAGGAGGCGAGCTTCTCAAGGAGAAGAACGTACTTCCAGATATCGTTTTCACTTCTCTTCTTCGTCGTGCCATTAACACTGCAAATATTGCTTTGGATTCCGCAGATCGTTTGTGGATTCCAGTAGAGCGCAACTGGCGTTTGAATGAGCGTCACTACGGTGCTTTGCAGGGTAAGAACAAGTCTGAAATTCGTCAGGAATACGGTGACGAAAAGTTCATGATTTGGCGTCGTTCTTACGCAACACCACCACCAGAGATCGATCCAAACGATCAGTACTCTCAGAACGGTGACCCACGCTATACTGGCGCAGACGTTCCAGAAACTGAAGCTTTGGCAAATGTGGTAACTCGCGTAACCCCTTACTGGGAAGAAACAATCAAGCCTCAGCTTGCTGCAGGTAAGACAGTTCTTATCGCAGCACACGGCAACTCTTTGCGTGCAATCGTAAAGATGCTCGACGGCTTGAGCGAGGACGAAATTGCACAGGTTAACATTCCTACTGCAATCCCACTGCTCTACGAATTGGATGAGAACTTTAAGCCAATCAAGCCACGCGGTGAATACCTCGATCCTGAAGCAGCAGCAGCAGGTGCAGCAGCTGTAGCGAACCAGGGTAAGTAAGAGTTAAACTCTTCTTCAATCGCCTCTGAGAAATCAGAGGCGATTTTGTTTTATGGGAGGAAATGTGCAGGAGTATGAGGTGGCGTATTTCTACTAGGCAAGGCGAGTAGTATTGAAGGCACTTTTCGCGCGAAAAGTCAATGAAAACACTTCTGCAACGACGCGCATTACGCATTACAGAGTTGAGGGGATTGTCATGTTCAATAAAAGAATAATAACGAGCATTTTTACTATAATTTGTGCTGTATTTTACTCTTCTGTCTATTGCCGGGGTTACATTGGCTGCGTTTTCAGTTATTCAAGATGAGTTTTCGCAGTTTCCTGAATATGAATGGATTCACGCCCCAATCCTGTGTTTGTGCGCGCTTATCCCTATCCCGATTTGTGTGTGGGTAATCTATACATCTTGGTGTTTTAGTGCCTGGTATAAGAGATTCAACATCAGCCGGCTCAATACTTATCTGCGTGTGAGTTTTTGGCTTGCTATTGCGCAGGCAGTAGTTGGATTTGCTTTACCTTTTACGGTTTCGCATTTTCTTCATGAGGGTAATCCTGCCATGGTTATTGCATGGGTTGCGATGACTGCAGTTCCTTTGTTTATTGCATGTCTTATTGCTCAAACGAGAAGACTTTTACCTATCGCAGATACCTATCGCAGAAAAGTAAAGACATACAGTCATACTGATAGTCTTAGAACTACGAAAGAATGCTCGTAGACTTTACTGAATATCCCACTGAATATCTCAGAATCAGGAACGCTACAGTATAGCGTTCCTTTTTATTGTCCAGAAACACTCCATCAGCAGGCGTAATGCGATATTCGCGTCTGCTCAGAAAGAACATACATGAAATTTGAAGAATTAGGTCTAAGCTCTCACATGCTCCGCGCCGTGAGCGATATGGGTTTTGAAGAGGCTTCACCTATTCAGGAAGCCGCCATTCCGGTTATTTTGCGCGGTCACGATATTATTGGTCAGTCACAAACAGGTTCGGGTAAAACTGCGTCCTTTGGAATCCCGGTTCTTGAAAAAGTCAATGCTTCTGTGCGTAGTGCGCAGGTGCTGGTGCTGTCTCCTACGCGCGAACTGGTCATTCAGTCTGCTCAAGAGTTGCATCATCTCTCGAAATATATGCATGGTGTGCGCATTTTGCCGGTCTACGGTGGGGCAGATATGGCTCGCCAAATTCGTGGTCTTAAGGAAGGTGTGCAGATTATTATTGGCACTCCTGGTCGCGTGATGGATCACTTGCGTCGCGGAACCATTGAAACGCAAGGCATTCATACCGTTGTTTTAGATGAAGCTGATGAAATGCTTAACATGGGTTTCCGCGAAGACATCGAAACGATTTTGGATCAGATGCCTAAAGAGAACCGTCAGGTTATCCTCTTTTCTGCAACTATGCCACAAGCAATTATGGATATTGCGCAGAAATATCAGCATGATGCTCAGCATGTGCAGGTTGCTCAAACAGAGCTGACTGTTCCTCAAATCGATCAGTATTATTACGATGTGCGTCGCAAAGATAAAACCGACGTTTTAACGCGGTTACTTGATTTTTATTCCCCTAAATTATCACTTGTTTTTTGCAATACGAAAGCAATGGTCGATACTTTAGCTGAGCAGTTACAGGTGCGCGGTTACGTGGCTGAGGGTTTGCATGGCGATATGAAGCAGTCTGCGCGAGACCGTGTGATGAAAAAGTTCCGTACAGGAACAACAGAAATTTTGATTGCTACCGACGTTGCTGCTCGAGGTATTGACGTTGATGATGTAGAAGCTGTTTTTAACTACGATATTCCTCGCGAAGCTGAGTATTACGTGCATCGCATCGGTCGTACGGGTCGCGCGGGACGAGCAGGCCGCGCTTTCAGTTTTGTGCGCGGTAAAGAAGTATATCGTTTGCGAGATATTCAAAAGTACTGCAAAACGAAAATCATATCGCAGCATATCCCAACCATAGCTGATGTTAACGCTATTAAAACTGAAAAAATCATGGATGATATCGCACGCATTATTGAGAACGATAATCTTCACGACATGATTGATGTTATTGATAATCAAGTTAATACTTCTGATTACACGGCTATGGATATTGCTGCTGCTTTCTTAAAGTTAGCGCTTGATGCAACGGGAGATAACGGAGAGACCGCGCGCGAACAGACAGACGATGAAGTTATGCCGTGGGATGACGATAAACGTTCTGGCAAGAAAAAGCACAAGGAATATAACGAGCGTAAAAACCGTAAAGACCGTAAACTTCACCTCGTTAATGAAGAGGTTGAAGAAGGTATGGTGCGTTTTAAGATAAGCCTTGGCAAGAAGCATGGTATTCGTCCAAACGATATTGTGCGCATTATTTCGAGCGAAGCGCATATCCCTGGAAAAGTTATTGGCGCTATCGGGCTAAAAGATTCGGTTAGCTACGTAGAGTTACCAACTGATTTATCGTCAACAGTACTGAAATCGCTGAAAAAAGCTAAGTTCAAAGATAAAAAGTTGGGCTTAGAACTCGCGTATAAAAAGAAGTAAAGAAACAAGGGCGCAACACATAATGCTGCGCCCTTGTTTCTTAATCAGTTTTAATCGCCATCAGTATCGACGCCAATATAGTGGGACGGATCCTTTGTTGGATCAAAACCAGAGACCATATAGATCAAGCGGCGGCCAACAGACACCGAGTGATCTCCAATGCGCTCGTAATAGCGGCTGAGCAAAACAGTATCAATCGTCTGCTCAACAGTTGCGTTCCACGCATCCGAGCGAGCAATGGCATACACAGATTCAAAAAGCTTATCCATCTCATCATCGCTCATAATGAGCTTTTGTGTGGCAACTTCATCATGCGTATCCATTAAATCAACCAAAGTCTGTGTGGTGCGCTGGGCAAAAGCCTGCATTTTCACAAAAATATCCATGACTTGAGGAGCCAGAGGAGACTCAGGATACGTGCTTCGCGCCGTTTCGGCAATATGGCGAGCTAAATCGCCCATGCGTTCCAGTAGGGAAGCGATGCTCATAGTAGACACAACCACACGCAAATCAGTGGCAACGGGGCTTTGCTTGGCGAGCAAAATAACGCACTGATTGTTAATCGAAGCCTCCAAAGCGTCAATACGAGCGTCGCCATCAATCACGTCTTGAGCCACTTCAATATTGTTGTTAAACAATGCCTCACCAGCTCGTTCTACCGCCTTATGCACGGCAATAGTCATGGTAGTTAAATCTGTAGCGACTTGATGCAGTTCTTCATTGAAAAGTGCGCGCATGGCAGCTCCCTTACACATGGCTTGTGGTGTGGCGTTTACTGTGTCTTATTTTAGAGTATGCCCGTGTCTTTTGAGGTGTCGCGTGCTGCATTTTCGATGGCGCAAATGTTTCGGCTCAGCATATGCCACAATAGAGATATGAGTTTTGATGTAACGTCCATAGTCGCACTGCTTATTTTTATTGTGATGGCTGTGATTTGCGTGGGATGGCTGTTCTCCCTAGCGTGGAGATGGCTGTCTCCGCTCGTGGCGGATAGTAAGGGCTTCTGGCATACTTTGCGCTCACTGGGATGGCGTGTGAAGTATGTGCGGCGTAGACGTTTGCGCCGTCGCATTAACCATTCCATCGACGATGATGATGACGACGATGACGATGATGACGACGAACTCGATTCCATGACTATTCGCGTGCTTTCAGCCATGGATACAGCCACTATTGTGGTCGATGGTGATGATGAAGTGGAGCGTGCTTCGTCTTCAACATATCGCTGGGGAATCGTTCACAATGATGAAATTGTGAACAAAGAAATTCTGCAAGCTATTCACGATATTCGTGCTGGAGCAGGAACGAAAAAATTCAATGTTGTGACGCATACAGCAGACGATCTTGTGCATGAAGATGAAGCGTCAGTTCCCGTTACGCGACCTCACTGGCTGGCTGTTACTGTCAGCGCTATTAGTGAGCACTATATTGTTGTTTTTATTACGAATAACAGTGAAACAAAACGTTTCGCCCAAACCCGCGATGATTTTATTGAAAACGTTGCACAGCAATTAATCAATTCCACCGACGATATGCTTTCTATCGGCAAGCGATGGGAGTCGATGCCCGATGGCACTGTGAATGCAGACGGTAAGGTTGTTTCTGCTCAAGCACGACACTTGCATAAGTTAGTTTCTGATCTTATGCTGCTCATGAAAGCTCAAGAAAGAGTGGAGCCAAGCGAAGAGAACTTGGTGAATTTGGGTGAGATTGTTCAGCACGAGCTTAACGCGATTACTCCAACGCGCGGTATTCAGCTGCATGCACGCATATCTGATTCTATTCGCGTTCATGCTAGCTCCGTACAAATTTGCGCTGCTGTGCGCAAACTCGTAGAAAATGCTATTCATTATTCCAAAGATAATGCTGTGGTCAGTGTTGTGGTAGATGTTGCGCAAGATCCGTCTTTTGCTGTTATTCGCGTTATTGATACCGGAAAGGGCGTTAGTAAGTCCGAGCAAACACGCATTTTTGAGCGTTTTTACCGCGGATCGACTGAGCCGTTTGACGATGATGACGCTGTTGGTTTAGGCTTAGCGATTGTTAAGCATGTTGCTTTGACGCATCACGGTACTGTAACTTTGTGGAGCGCTCCTGGACAGGGAAGTACTTTTAACTTCTTTATTCCGCTGGCTTAAGGGTTTTTACTGCTGCATGAGGGCTAACAGTCGGTAGATATGACGATTATAGGTTTCCCAAATCATTGCAGCTACACCAATTCCTAATCCCCACATGGTCAGAATAAACTCGTGATACAGTACTCCTTTCCATAAGAAAAGCGTGCCACATGCGAGAGCAACACACAGCCACAGAGCAGTACCGACCATAAAAATAATATGGAGATCTACCTGCTCGGCCTGTGGCGTAGCTTTTCGATGTTCAGGATCGAAAATTGGCGTAATTTTCATAGTTCCTACTCTAAAACTGTTCGACGACCTCAGAGTGTGTCTTAACGGTTTGCCCGCATCTGTTCAACCACTGCATCTACGCAATGCGTCAGCGCTTCTACATCATCCGTATCCACAGATGGGAAAACGCCAATGCGCAGTTGGTTGCGCCCCAGCCCGCGATACCCAGACACATCCACGATGCCGTTAGCCCGCAAAGCGCGCGTAATCTCACTCGCCGACAACTCCTCATCAATATCAATGGTGACCACCACAGTTGACCGTGCACCTTCATTCAACACAAATGGGGTAGCGTAATCGCTGGTCTCAGCCCATCGATACAACACGGAAGCAGAATGGGTGCAATGTTCCTGAGCCCAATCGAGACCACCCTGCTTAATTAGCCAATCAATCTGATTGTTCATAAGCAATAAGGTAGCCAAAGCTGGAGTATTCAGTGTTTGATGCTTGCGCGAATTAGCTACTGCCTTAGTGAAAGACAAGAATGGCGGAACCCACCGTCCTTCTTCCGGATGTTCAGCTGCACGCGCTTCAATTTTCTCAGCTCGCTCAATGGCAGCAGGCGACACAATAGCTACCCACAGACCTCCATCAGAGCCGAATCCCTTCTGAGGGGAGAAATAATACACGTCAATCTCACGTGGATCAATCACTGTTCCAGCAGCTGCGGATGTGCCATCTACGAGCATCAGTGCATCCGAGCGTGCCCCAGTAACGCGGTGAACAGGAGCTAGAACACCGGTTGATGTTTCGTTATGTGCCCACGCAAAAACATCAGCATCAGAAGCATCGCCGGTTGCCCTAGGCAGAGCGTACATGCCATAATTAGCCCTAAAAATAACTGGGGCGTCAATAAACGGAGTGTTTGCCACGCTCGCAGCAAACTTTGCGCTAAATGAGCCGAAAGAACCAAACGCAGCTTTTTTCTCAATCAAACATGCGCACGCCATATCCCAAAAAGCAGTAGCCCCACCGTTGCCCATAACTACTTCGTAATCAGCGGGAAGCTTGTAGAGGTTGCGAATACCGTTTTGAATAGACTCAACAACATCCTTAATCGGCTGCTGACGATGTGATGTGCCCATAAGCTGCGCGCCCTCTTGCGTGAGGTACTCAAGCTGAGCCTCGCGGATTTTGCTAGGGCCAGAGCCAAAACGACCGTCTGCAGGAAGCATGGTGATATCGAGAAGTGTTGTGTCAGTCATACTCACAATATACTCATAGCGCGGGGCAATGGGCGGGAGGGGATGTTGGGAAGAGGTTTGGAGGACGGGCTGGGGAGGTGAGAACGGGCTGGGGAGGCGCGGCGCTTTGTTAGGCGAGGCGCAAGAAGTTTGTGAAGCGAACCTAAGAGACCAGACCTAAAAGAAGTGAAACGAGCCAACGGATGTAGAAACAGTTTTGTCTTCCCTAGCAAACAAAACTCCAGTTCGCACCACTTTCACTTTTTACGAAAATTTCTATCAGTGTTTTCCCCTAGGGTATGGCTTCTATTAGAATAACCGAGGTTGACCATTTTAAGGAGTGATTTTTATGAAGCATGCAGCGCCTAAAGCGACCGTAAGCCACAAGCGCTCTGCTAAGCACAGTACTGCAAAGCATGCACGTATCAACACTCCTGCTGCAACCGTTTCTTTGGAAGAAGCCGTTGTTCGTGAGGTTAACGCAATGCCTCGCACACGTCGTGAACGTCGTGCATATGCGCAGGCTCGCGCTCGCAAAAATCGCTTTACTGCTTCCAGTGCTGTTACTCTTTTGCTCGGAACTGTGGGAACTGCAGTAGTTTCTTCTGTTTTTGCGACAAATAGTAATCTTTTTGAGCGTACTGTTGCAGTTGCTGCTGAAGCAGATCAAAATAACGGTTCTTCTGCTATTAATGTTGCCAATACTTCAACAGTTTCTCGTTCTGAGGAACGTGACGCTAAAACACAGTTTTTGTCTGAAACTGCATCGGTTACCACATCTGACTTAACTCCATGGAATGTGGAAGATGGTGCTACCAGCATTGATGTGCAAAGCTTGGTGAAAGCTCCATCTCATGCCACTGGTGATTCTGGTAATGCTTATCCATTCTCCCAGTGCACATGGTGGGCTTATACTCGTCGTCATCAGCTGGGTCTGCCAGTTGGCTCTTACTTCGGTAACGGTGGACAGTGGGCAAACTCTGCTCGTGCTCTGGGTTACTCTGTGGATAATACTCCTCAGGTTGGCGATGTTATGGTATTCCTGCCAGGTCAGGAAGGTGCTGATCCAGTTTATGGTCACGTGGCCATCGTAGAGAAAATTAACGCTGACGGTTCTGTTGTTACTTCTGAAAGCGGTGCGGTAATGAACGGTAAGACGTACACGCGCACAATCTCTAATCCATCGCGCTTCCAGTTTATTCACGAGTAAAACTCGTTGGCATTATTCTGTACAAGATTACTTTATGTAAAACCTCTTAGATTCTTTTGATACAGATAAGCTCGTTTAATTTATAGTTTTTCCGTGACGATATTCGGATTTTGTGCAAGACTTTAGTATTTTGTTGCTCTTCGAACTTAGTGGGGTTTAGAGGCGAGTATTGCCTAGTAGGTTCTAGTTGCTAGTCACGCACTTTCAACCTCAAAACCCCGCTAAGTCCGAGAGCTGATATAGTTTCGGTGCACTACTTGCCATAAAAAGCGTAATAACCGTTCAAACCGCTCAACTGCAGTCGCGCGCAATAAGCATAGCGCATAAACGCGAGACCCATAAACCTCGCGCAATTAGCTCCCGCCCACCAGCCCCTCCTCCAAAAACAATAAACTCGCCGTCAATTGTTCATAACGCACCTCTTTATGAAACCCCGTAGCGCGCGTAAAAAATTCCGCGTTAGAATGGGTGTAGGAACGAACAAGGAGGTGTTCCCTATGTCGCGCTATGAAAAGGCTATTTTAGTTGGCGTTGATGGATCGGATGCTGCTTATAAAGCGGTATGGTGGGCTGCTAACTATGCGCATCACGCAGGATTAACCTTACACATTGTATCTGCATATACGTTGCCAAGTTATTCCTCGGTATCTTTTGATAATACTTTTACTGCGCCAGGAGATGATGCAGCATCTCGTCGTGACGCTCAAGAAATTTTGAGCCGCGCTAAGGCGATTGCTACTAAGCAGGGCGTAGAAGTAACGACTTTGATTGTTACCGGCGAGCCATCGGCTGTGTTCATTGAACTGTCGCGCAACTATAACTTGGTTGTGATTGGAAACCGCGGCAAGGGTGGACTGGCTGAGCGCTTGCTTGGTACCACATCTTCGAGCTTGCCTGCATATGCTTACTGTCCAATTGTGGTTGTTCCTTATACTGACGATGAGGGCAATAAGGTTCACTTGAACAATCAGATTACGCATGTTGTGGTAAATTCTGATGAATCCAAGTGGGGAGTTAAGGCTCTGGAAATTGCCGCTGAGTTTGCACATTCTTGGGGTGCGCGATTGCAGGTTATTAGCGCTGTTCCTATGCTCGGCAGCCTCAGCGATGAAGACATGCAAAGCGTTAAAGATTCTTATACCGACGATTTGCACGCTCGATTGGCTCCGTTGCGCGCTAAGTATCCGCAGCTTGACGTTGAGGAGCAAGTAGCTGTGGGCGCTTCGGTTGATGCATTAGAAGCTGCTTTGTCGGACAACGATATTGTGGTGGTTGGTTCGCGTGGACGCGGCGGATTAACGGGCTTGCTTTTCGGCTCTGTGAGCCAGTCGCTCTTACAGCATTCAGATAAGCCGGTGTATGTTGTTCCTCGCCGATACGTTTTGGCTGAAGAGAACGAGATGCATGACGAGCCGCTTACCGATATTGGCGGCGTTGAGTCTGTTCAGGTAGAGCAGGCTGAGGTGAGCGAGCTTGAAAGCCTCGAACGGACAATTGATCCGCGTCGATAGTTTATTGCTCCTCTTGAGTTTATGCTCGAGAGGAGCTTTTGTATGCGTTGTCTGTTGTCATTTACATAGCTGAGCTTAGCCGTACCTGGTAAAGCTTTTGCCAGGTTTGATTTTGGTGCGGCACAGCATATTTTGTTTGGTTATTCTTGTGACAGACGAGGAGCTTGAGTGGTTCACGAAACATACTGTGGATAGCATTCCATGATTTACAAACGAATACTTCGGTTGCTATAAAAATGGACTCCAGCGTTGTTAGCGTTGCGCGCTCACAACTTCCACGCACCTGCAACCTAAAAACCTCACAGCCACCACTAAAATCCGATGAACCACATTTACTCATCTACGCGTCGAGCTACCTACTGAGCTACCCACCACTTACACAAAATCCAGACACCCTCGGATACTTCATAAGCTAAGCCCCACCCGTCGCCCCACGCGCAAACTGCACAACAAAATCCCCCCTGAACCAAGCAAAGCAGTTCGAGGGGGGGAAAAAAAATTAGAGCCTAAATGAAGCTTTAGTGGCGAATATCCACATCCATGCGAACAGGAGTTTCAATCTCGTAGGTGTGCTTCACTGTGCAACCCTTATCTACGTGACGGCGGATACGCTCAGCAAGCTTTTCAGCAGCAGCCTGATCCAGTCCTGCCTCCATAGCGTCAACCACAAGCTGTTCGTTGAAGTTTAAGTAACGATCATTTTCTGGATCATAAGTGCCGTCAACAACAATGCGTGCGCCCTTACCTTCACCAAGAGCGGACTCTACAGCAAACTGACTAGACAAAGCAGCACAACCTGCTAAAGCAATTTTTGTTAAATCTCCAGGAGAGAACAAACCTTTATCGCTGCTGCGTCCGAACTTAATGTGTGCACCATCATCACTGAAAGCGTCCCACGAGCCGTCCTTGTTTCGCTCAACCCACAAGCGTGCCATAATATCTCCTTCGAAAATGTGTGTACTAATATATCTACTCTACAATGAATCCTCGGCTCTGTGCACAAAGTATCGCTAACAGATACTAAACGTATGCCAAACTCAGTAAACCTTCCGCAAATAATTAGCAAACGCAATCACAAAACATAATCACCAAACGTAATCATCAAATAAAATCACCAAACATAGCCTTACGTAAGATTTCTCTAAGAACGCAACAACCTGCAAGCGCGGCAAAGCGAAGCGTGCTAATCTCTAATCTATGGCACTAACACAGCAAGAGCTTGACGCAATCCGCGCTCGTATTCCGCAGCGTCCTCAAACAGATATTCCAATGCCGTACGAAGATACGGTGCGTGATATTTTACTCAATGGCGATTTAAAGTCAGACCGCACGGGAACGGGAACAGTGTCTGTTTTTGGTCGTCAAATGCGTTTTGATTTACGTGAGTCTTTCCCGCTGCTCACCACTAAACGTGTGTTTTTCAAGGGAATTGCTTACGAGTTGCTTTGGTTCCTCAAAGGATCAAGCAATATTAATTGGCTGCTTGAGCATAACGTGCATATTTGGGACGAGTGGGCTGACGAGAACGGCGATCTTGGTCCGGTTTATGGCGTGCAGTGGCGTAGTTGGCCAGCTCCAACCCAGGATGATCCGGAACATACCATCGATCAGATTACAAACGTGCTGAACCTACTCAAAACGAACCCTGATTCTCGTCGTATGATTGTTACTGCTTGGAATCCTGCGGAAGTAGAAGATATGGCTTTGCCGCCATGTCATTCGCTGTTCCAGTTCTACGTGTCAGAAGGTCGCTTGTCTTGCCAGCTGTACCAGCGCTCGGCAGACATGTTCTTGGGTGTGCCGTTTAACATCGCTTCATACGCTCTGCTCACGTTGATGATGGCTCAGCAGGCTGGCTTAGAACCTGGAGAATTTGTATGGACAGGCGGTGACTGCCATATTTACGATAATCATATGGAGCAGGTTCTCGAACAGCTTTCTCGCGAACCGTACCCATATCCTCAGCTTCAGCTGAAAAAAGCCGCCAGCTTAGAAGAGTATGATTTCAGCGATTTTGTGATTGAGAACTACCAGTATCATCCGACGATTAAGGCGCCGGTAGCTGTTTAACTGTGGGCAGGGTTTTTGCCTACTTGCTTTGTTACACTGTATCTCGTATCTATTGCGTAGCTAGCTTGAGGCTTGCTTCAGCTAGCCTGCGCAACAGTGCTGCAGTAATTTAAGGAGACAAACGACATGGAGCACGATAGTAGTCGCAGTGGCTACCACCAACCTCAGCCCGCGTCGGCCGGGCATAACTTCCGCAGATTTTTGGAAGAAGCCGACGAGTGGAACGGTGAAAACATTGATGATTCCATGGATTCCGCTCGACCTCATATAAAACTTATTTGGGCGCAAGCCTACAATCTTCAGGGAAAGCCAGGAGCTATTGGTTTCCATGGCACTATGCCGTGGCATTTGCGTGAAGATATGAAGTATTTTAAGGAACGTACTATTTTGCATCCGGTGATTATGGGACGCAAAACATGGGAATCCTTGCCAGAGAACTTCCGTCCGTTGTCGAACCGCGATAATTACGTAGTTTCGAGTAATCCCTCTTTTGTAGCGCCTGGAGCTACGGTAGTGCAAAACTTGGAAACAGCTATAGAATTGGCAACTCAGCCCCCTATTCCTGATGACGGTGTGCGCCGAGACGAAGTATGGATTATCGGTGGCGCTCGCATGTATGAGCAGTCGCTAAATATTGCTGATGAAGTGTATATTACCGATATTGATTTAGCCGTTGAAGCTGATGCATACGCCCCGGATGTAGAAACAGGATGGCGTCATAGTGTGTGGAGCGAAGAGATTATTCAGGACTGGACCGCTCCCGCTGATTCGTCCAGCGCGATTAAAGGTTACCGTTTCCGCGTTCTTAAGCGCACGCAAGATTAAAAGAGCAAGACTACGAAGGAGAAAAACTTTATGTATACCATCATGACGGTGTGCACAGGAAATATTTGCCGTTCCCCTATGGCAGAAATCGTGTTGCGCAAGTACGTAGAAGACGCTGGGCTTGCAGACCGCGTGCAAGTAAAGTCCTCGGGCGTCTCCTCGGAAGAGCATGGCAACCCTATTGATCGTCGTGCTCAGAAAGCTTTACGCGCTCGCGGATACGAGCTGCCTGCACATCATTTTGCGCATCGTATTTCTCGCGATGAAATTGAAGAAACTGACCTCTTTTTGCCTATGACATCTTCTCATAAGCAATCATTGCTGCGTCAGATCCCTCGTTCTGACTATTCTGAAGTGCATATGTATCGCAGTTTTGATCCGAATGTGCCAACAGTTACAGAGTCTGAGGAGTATCGCATTGATTTGGCAGATCCATGGTACGGCGACCCGGAAGACTTCGAGATTGCTTTGGATCAGATTGAGCAAGCAGCTCCTTATATTGTTGATTGGGTTAGCCAGCAGCTGGACTAATACGCGCTGAAAATAAATGGGTGCCTGCTGTTCATGAGCAAGGCGCCCGTTCTACGAAGAAGAAGTTGAAAGATTTAATTGACTAATTGGTCATAGCGCTCCTTACTAATAAAGCCCGTCTTGACTACTACATCAAGATTTGATTTTGTTAAGGTAATCGGGTCAAGAAGGCTCGATTCCACATTTTTAGCACCGTTGTTCATTGTGCCGTTAATACTACTTGGCTTCTTGCCTTCAGCAATCTGCACAATCATGGCATAAACCGAATCTGCAAGCTCTGCAACATCCTTGAAAACAGTCATGCTTTGCAAGTCTTTGGCAATATTCGATACCGAAATTTCGTTTGCGTCCTGACCGGTGATAATTGGCCAGTTATCGCTGCCCGGCTTCATGTCTGGACGCTTAACTTGCAGAGCGTTAATCACGCCTTGAGTCAAATCATCGTTAGGGCATAAGACAGCGTCCAGCTTCTCATCGTGTGCATAACTCGAATCCAGAATTGACTCCATATCAATCTGTGTTTGTTCGGTCTTCCATGACATAACTGAGATAGACTGCCATTTATCTACGGTGGAGTTTCCATCGACACCGCCGCCGCGCTTAGATAGACTGCGAAGAACACCGCTCTTGAAGTATGGCTGCAGTAAGTCCCACGCTCCCTTGAAGAAGTACTTGGCATTATTATCATCTGGGGAACCGGTAAAGACCTCCATATTGAATGGACCTTTTGCTCCCTTGTCTAATCCAAGCTTATCGATGATGTATTTCGCTTGCAGCTCACCAACTTTTTCCAGCTGGAAGGTTGCGTAATAGTCCACTGCTTGGGTGTTCATAATTAAGCGATTGTAAGCGATAACTTTTGCACCTGCTTCGTGAGCTTTTTCTACTGCAGGACCAACAGAAGTTCCATCTTTTGCGCCAACCACAATAATTTTGGCATTGTTGTTGACCATATTTTCAATGTCCGCATTCTGTTGTGCTGGTTTATCATCAGCATACGAAAGAATGACTTTGTATCCTGCTTTTTCGAGTTTATTCTTGAGGTTACGGCCATCTTTATTCCAACGTTCAGCGGATTTTTGTTGGCATCGAAATACCTATAGTTGCACCTTTTTCTAATGATTGCGTTGACTGCGCGCCGCCTCGAGCACTAGAACAAGCTCCTAACCCCACAAGCATGGAAGCAGCGGCGATAAAAGCAACAGCTTTCCTCTCAATTGACATATTTCTCCCTAAAGTCATCATTAACTTTATGAAATTAACGTATTTACGATATGTTAGGAATCACAACATCTTCATTGTGGTTTCTTGGAGTGAATGACTCAAGTCTAACATTCTTATGTTCAGTTCTTAAAGACAATATTTAGTTCTGTTATGCAAAAAATTTCAAATCCGTTGAAAACTATAGAAAAATCGCACGTAAAAAATGTTCGAGTCTCGGCGTGTCGTAGTTACTTTGTGTGAGTTTGAGCATTGTAAAAAGTACAATGATTTACCAAGAAAATTGGCATAAATACTATAAAATAACGGTGTTTCTCTACAAAATTTATTGAGAATTTTATAGTAAATATCTAAAATATGCTTATGTGAACATTCACATAACTGAACATAGAATACATCCTCTTGCGTTTAAGACATGCATTCTAAAGTTTTGTGCTTCTGTGTGCTCAGTGGCGTACAATCGCACTAGTGACTAAAACGATGGTGTTATGAAAGGAAGTAATGAATCCCTACCTTCCGGCAGGTGAATACATTCCCGATGCTGAACCGTATATTTTCGGCGATCGTGTATATATTTATGGTTCGCACGATAAGTTTGGAGCGCCAATTTTCTGCGTTGGTGATTATGTGTGCTGGTCTGCGCCTGTATCTGATCTTACTGATTGGCGCTATGAAGGTGTTATATACAAGAAAAATCAAGATCCGAAAAATAAACTAGGACTGCGCTTACTTTTTGCTCCAGATTTGTGTCAAGGTGCAGACGGGCGGTTCTATCTGTATTATGCCTTTGATTTTATGGGAATAATGGGTGTTGCTGTTTCGAGCTGCCCAACAGGACCTTTTGAATTCTATGGTCACGTGCATTACGCTGATGGAACCTTATGGGGGCGTAAAACAGGTGATTCTCTTCCTTTTGATCCTGCTGTCTTAGTAGATGACGATAACCGAGTATTTTTATACTCAGGTTTTTATACGCCCGTTCCAGCAGTAATAACCGGTGGGCGCAAGCTACGCACAGACGGGGGAGTAGTTCTCGAACTTGAGTCAGATATGCTTACCATCAGAACGCCTGAAAAACTTATCTTCCCTAAACAGGGTGAGGGGTCGTTCAATAATCATGAATTTTTTGAAGCAAGTTCAATTCGCAAATATAACGATTTCTATTATTTTGTGTATTCCTCTCGACATAATCATGAGTTATGTTATGCAGTCAGTACTTCTCCCACGCATGGCTTTAGATTTATGGGGACTTTAGTCAGTATTGGCGATCTTTTCTTGCATAGTAACGACGAAAATCATGCGAATAATTACTTGGGTAATACGCACGGCGGATTGTTACGTTTAGAAGATGATTTTTATATCTTTTATCATCGTCAAACAAACCGCAGTTCATATGCTCGCCAAGCGTGCGTAGAAAAACTGAGCTACGAGCGAGACGAATATGGGGCATATCGTTTTAATCAGGCAGAAATAACCAGCAGCGGTGTATGCGAAAGCCTGAGCCTCTCTCAGCCAATAGAAGCGCGCCTTGCGTGCAATCTGTGGGCTCATGGACATAAAACAGGCCGTTATGACGCGAAAAATCCGCGAAAATTGTTTGCCAGTCATCCGTATTTTACCCAGGATGAGAAAGGCGTTGCTCAGGGTCGAGGTGCAACGCAGTACGTTGCGCATATGGGCGATGGGGCAACGGCAGGCTTTAAATATGTGCGTACCGAGCAGTTGCGTGCGGTCAGAAGTATATCGGTGAGAGCACGTGCGAATAAGCAGAGTCCGCAGCAGATTTGTGGGCGCATAATTGTATCTGCCGATGAGAGCGGGCGGCAGGTGCTTGCAGATATTCCTGTGCGCAACTGTTCTTCGCAATGGAGTGATTTTTCGGCTTCATGTGTTCTGAGAACAGAAAAACTAGCGGAAGCGTATAGTGCTCTCTATATTCGTTTTGAGGGCGAAGGGGCTGTTGATTTGCTCTCTGTGCGTTTTGCATAAAGAAAGCTTGGGCGGACAACCCAAGCTTTCTATCTACGAAAAGGAGAGGAAGTTATGTATTAATTCTTCGTAAGTTCATCGAACCTTTCTTGACTAATAAAACCTGCCTTAACTACTTCATCTAAGTTATCTTTAGTGAGTACAACTGGATCGAGAAGATCGGAATTAACATCGCGCACACCGTTGTTCATTGTGCCGTTCGTTTTTACTTCCTTGCCTTCAGCAATCTGAACAATCATTTCGTAAACAGCATCTGCCAGCTTAGCTACGTCCTTGAAAACGGTCATGCTTTGCAAGTCTTTGGCGATATTCGATACAGCGATTTCATTGGCATCTTGACCAGTAATGACTGGCCAGTTTTCAGTTCCAGGCTTCATATCAGGGCGCTTCGTTTCAATAGCGTTAATCACGCCCTGCGCTAAATCGTCGTTTGGCGTAAGTACTGCGTCGAGCTTTTCGTCATGTGCATAGCTGGAATCTAAGATTGATTCCATATCCTTTTGAGTTTGCTCTGTTTTCCAACTCATAACGGAAATAGCCTGCCACTGATCAATAGTGAAATTGCCGTCCACGCCGCCGCCATGCTTGGAGAGAGCCTTGAGCACGCCGCTCTTAAAGTAAGGCTGCAGTAAGTCCCATGCTCCCTTGAAGAAGTACTTGGCATTATTATCATCCGGAGAACCAGTAAAGACCTCTACGTTGAACGGGCCGGTTGCGCCCTTTTCTAGTCCAAGCTTGTCGATGATATATTTTGCCTGCAGTTCGCCAACTTTTTCCAGCTGGAAGGTTGCATAATAATCTACTGCTTGGGTGTTCATAATTAAGCGATCGTAGGCAATAACTTTCGCGCCGGCTTCGTGAGCTTTTTCTACTGCAGGGCCAACTGATGTGCCGTCCTTTGCTGCAACTACGATAATTTTGGCATTGTTGTTCACCATGTTTTCAATGTCTGCATTTTGCTGTGCTGGCTTATCGTCGGCATAGGAGAGGATGACTTTGTATCCTGCTTTTTCGAGTTTATCCTTGAGATTGCGACCGTCCTTGTTCCATCTTTCCATTGATTTCGTTGGCATAGAAATACCGATGGTTGCTCCTTTATCTAAGGCTTCGGAGTTGCCTGAACCACTCGCACCACGAGATGATGAGCAGGCAGCCATTCCTAACACCATTGCTGAAGCAGCTATTGCGGCCAGTATTTTCTTTTTGATATTCATGTGTCTCCCTCAAGTTGTTGCAATTGTTTATTTATCTGGATGCTTTGTTTTGTTGGTAAGTTGCTCGAAGCTTCGCTGCTTCGAGAGGCTGTGTTTAGCTTGTGAATTCAATAATAGCACGGTTAGTTAAATGAATAAACTAACCAGAGGGTTGAATGCGAGAAGAACGGTTGAAAATAGTGTGATGTGGGTTACGAAAATATATCTTGGTTGTGGATGTGTCGGCGTGTCGCATTTTTGGGGAGGAGGGGGAGAAGTTTAAGGGTGTGAAAATGGTTGGTTTGTTTTAGTCTTAAGATGTGAAACGAAAAATTAAAAATAAACCGTACGTTATTCATTCTATTGTGATTTTGCGTGGTTTGGTACGTTGAAAATGTTGTTGAGTCTTTGCTTTGATGTGGGCTGGTTTTTGTTTGCATTTTTTGTTGTTAGTTTATTCTTTGTTTTGTGTAGTGTGTAGTGTTCTGGTTTAATTGTGGCAGGGTTTTTGTATCCCAAAGATGTGTGAAGGCGATTGGTATTCCATCATGTCACCCAACACATAGTGGCGTGTTCGAGAT
>ERZ506988.129-NODE-129-length-34953-cov-5.6715_pt1 | contig 34953 bp, 40 predicted proteins | sample MGYA00512884_ERZ506988 | MGnify/ENA metagenome assembly ERZ506988 | reverse complement strand
TCGTCACTGACTGACGATCTTTGTCAGAGCGTCCTTGTCTATCGCAGTTCGCTCAGAAAGCTCGACACCTCGTCGAACCAGCTCTGCGCCTCGCTCGACAAGGTTCGCGCATCGGGCAAGCTGCTCTCTTTCAGCGTCGCAGGTACCGGCACCGGTTGCGGACAATCGACTGCGAGCGTCGGCTGCTTGCTTGCGCACCCGCTCAAGATCAGCGCCAAGATCGTCGACGCGAGCAAGCGCCTTGTCCCGGGCCTCCCACGCATCCACCAGGCTCTGTGCATAAGTCCTCTCCTTCTCACGGTACTTGATCTCAAGAGACTGCGCCCTCGCTGCGTAGTCCTCGCGCAAGGCGGCAATATCCTCGCCGTAGAGCGCGGCGGCAAACTGGTAGCCCGCAACAAACGAAACCACCATGACGAAAACAAGAAGGACTCGCTTCATGGCTATACAAGAAACGCATAAGCCATAATCGCCAGACCAAAGCCAAAGAATCTCAAGCTCCACTTTTTAAGATACGCGGCACGCCAGTCGAGCACTTCATCTTCTTTAAGCTCTTCCGGATAGTTAAACAGCTTAAGGAAAACGAACATAACCGTATAGAGAATCAGACCGTCGACAAACGGAGAAAGCGCCAACTCCTGTTCTGAGTAAATGTCATAAACAAAATCAGGGAATACTTTCACCCCAAAATATTCATGGACTTCGACCCACCGTCTGCAAAACCATTCCCACACAAGAGCCCAAACAAAAGCCAGGGCAACCGCATATTTACGGAATTCGGTATCCGAGATACGATTGTTTTTCATACCTATCTTTCCTAACAAATCGATAAAGATTTTTGTCACGAACGATTCCACTGTGACCTCCTATCCAAAAAATCAGATTGTGTCACACGTGAGTGTCACTCATGCCCCAGTCGCTCAATTCTCATGTTCAGAACTGCGAGATAGTCCTGCATCAGTCCCTGCTGAATCCGAAGCAAGGACTTCGTGCGCTGATCCAGTTTGGCAAAGCTGAACCCAACGATGAAGACTGACAGTCGATCGAGACGGCTCTGCAACTCATCTCTTTCCTCGATCAATCGTTTCTTCCAACCCATCATTCCTCTCCCAAGAAAAGCCGGCTCTCGGCCTGACGCCGACGAGTTAAGCCAGGCACACGCTTGCCACCGGCACGATCACAATCCAAGAACTCTTTCGCAGCGCCTTCAATGTCGCCAGCATTCAGCTTGTACATCAACTTCGGACACCCGGTGATGACGCCATAGCTTCCAAGGTTGAAGGCCAATGAAATCAAGGCGATGTACTGTCCCTTCGTAACGTCGTGATTGATGTACCGAGACAAGTCATCAGCAACCTTCCTGATGTCAGACGTAAGCCACTCGTCCGCCTGAGCGTCAGTAATCGTCAAGCCTTCGTGAACCTCTGGGCCGGTGTGGCCGACACCGATAGTCCACACGCCGGCACAGCATCGATAAGCAACCAAGCGACGGCCCTCAAAGTCCTCAATGAATCGCGTCGCGCACGACGCAGGCCATGCACGAAAAGCACGCTTCTCATCAATCATGATCTTTTTCCTTTACTGCGGTTAATCCGCGTTTTGACAGCTCTTCTTCGGCGCGAGCTTCAATGCGCTCATTGAGCGTTTTGACGAGCCTACGCAGAACCGGAGGGACCGCGCCGCCAAGGCCTCCGCGCTCCAGTGTCTTAATGATTGAGCCGAACTCACCTGCGGCATAGGCGCAGATGGTGATGCTTTGAAAAATCTGAAAGTGGATTACGGGCGCAAAGACTTCATCCAGCCCATGTGCGAGCGCAACGATGGCGAACATCAGCGACTTCTTCAGAACGCCCAAAAAGTTTTTGTGGCTCGACCACCTTCCTTGCAACACGGCAACGCCGGTACCGAGAAAGAAGTCCGTCACCGTGAAGATGACAAGCCACCAGAGCAAAGGCCCTACACCACCGAAGGCGAATGACAGAGCACCGCCCAGCACACCGCCCGCGGTCATCATGACTCTTTCCGCTCCTTGAGGAATGAGGTCTTGCAGGGTTGTCAGCATGATATTAAAAATAAAAAAGGGAGCGATTTGATCGCCCCCTGCATGGTTAACGATCCATCGCTAGAACCGTACGGATGTGCTTAATGCACTCCCACGCTTCGCAGAGATCCTTAATATCGGTAGATGTCAGGTCGTAGTGCCCGTCGCGAGCATCGTCAAGAATCTTGTCAATCCTTGCCAGAAGCTCTTCTTCTGTTCGCTCGCCCTGCATCTTGCACATGTCCTTCAGGTCCATGGCATCCTCCTTACTCAATCGCAAATTTCTTTGCAATCTCAAGGAGCGCGTCGATGTCCGCCTTGTCCATGATGTAGCCGCTAAGCTCCACCTTGCCGCCGGCTTTCTCAAGCGCAGCGTTGGCGGCCGCGGTTGCCCGGTCCAGATCTACCTTGCCTTCATTCGTCACGACGCCGAGCATCTTAAGCGTCGGCATGTACTGATCGACGCGAGCCGCTACAGCATCACGAATGTAAGGCGAGACGAATCCGATGCCGAACTTCATGAGCCCCGTAGGTGCCTTGGGCATTACCACGGTTGTGACAAACTCCGAAACTATCGTCGGAATATGACTGACTTCAACGAACATCACGCACTCCTACTGGTTACTGACCCGTGGTCGTCGTGGTCGTGTCGACCGGACTCTTCCACTCGTTGTAACGCGGCATCGGCTGCGGGCAGATTGCACCGAACGGCACAACTTCCTGCGTGATTGCGTTGACGCGAGCCTTGATGGAGCCGACCTCAGCCGAAAGGTTGCGGAGACCGCAGGCGCAATCGGACGCCACACGGTCAATCTTCTGCGTGATGATCTGCTCGCGCAGAACGGCCTTTTCGGCTTCACACTTCTGCTGCGTTTCCAGAACCGCCACACGTTCACGATTGGCCGCGGATTCCTGAGCGATCGGCGTGATGTAGGCGTACACCTCGTCTCGAAGCGTCTTGTTGTCCGCAAGCGTCTGCTTGTAGACCGCCGCATCCTGATTGTCGCTGTAGCGCATGGCCGTCAGTTCCGCGATCTTCGCGTCCTTTTCGGCGAGAGCGTTAAGTGCCATGCCGGCCTGAGCGTTCTGATAACCACCGCCCAACAAACCGCCGAGAAGGCCGCCGTTGCCGTTGGCGTTGAGAAGACCCAAAGCCGTACCAGCGATACCGAGTCCAAGGCCGCTTCCTGCGACACCCTTGCTTGCGAATTCACCCATAGCAAATCCTCCATTCAAATTGCACGAAGCGTCGGCTCGGAATAGCATCCTCTCCTCGTGCAAGACCAGTATCTCGCACATCAGAACGCACACGCGCACTTAATCAAAAACCCCGCCGATGTTTCCACCGACGGGGTTCACATTTCCTACGGCTCAAGCGCGGCTACAAAAAGTACAAGGCCAGCGCACATCACAGCAGGGCATAGTAGATCGAAAATGGCATCCCGGCTCCACTTCGTCATGATGAAGCCGCTCCACCACGGCGGTGTTCCTGCCTTGCGCTCGGCCTGAGCAACCTCTCTGCCAAAGTAGAATCCGACCGCGAAAAGACCGCCGAGAATGGCTACCGTCAGCGGATGCGCACCGGCGACCACGGCCACGCAGCCGATGACGAACTGCATGGCCATTGCGAGGACGCCGTGCGAAAGATTTGAGGCGTTCACAGGCTAATACCCTTCTCAGCCAGTGCGGCCTCGATCTTGCCGAGCCTCCAGCGCTGGTAGGCGGCCTCAAGCGCCAAAGCCTCCTCGTAACGCACCGTCCAGAGATCACCAGCCTTCTTGATGAGCTGGTGCTCCATGATCGGCTCTTCAGGTTTTACGACTTCGCCCTTCTCATTGAGAACAGCAGGCTTCGTGCCGACCTCAACATCCTGATACTGGTCTTCCCAAGAGTCATGGCAGACGATGCCGTACTTAGTAGCGTCAAGCCCATGCGCCTTGAAAGCGTCGACAATCTCCTGAGCAATCAGTCCGACATGCAAACGCGCTTCGGCACCCTTCTTCTCGACAGCTTCCTTGAAGCGGTACTGACAGAACTTCACGCTCCCCCAAGCCTTGAATACGGCATCCGGAACGTCAGAGAGATCCTGCTTGAGGCGACGGTCAGAAGAGACCGTTGGGGAGTTCTTTAAGTAAAGATCTTTCCATTGATAGGTAGTAGAGCCAAGGTCCACTGAGATACTAGGAAGAAATCCGTCATAACGGAAGAAATACTGTGAATTACTAGAGGAATCACCTAGCTCAGATTGATTTAACCCAATATATACCTCTGGACCTTTATCTGAAATACCAAAAGAAATATTATGAGTAGTTCTGAAAATGCCGTCTGATTCAGTAAATCTACGGGAAGAGACAACCCCACACTGCGTCCTTCCAATTCTTTCGTTAATAAAGTTTTGATTAAATCGAACAGCGTTGTAAACCCCTTGCTCACTTTGGTTAATTCTTGCAAACAAGTCAAGCACGGAATTACCAAACTCCCCATTTTCTAAAGCAGTTAGGTTTGCGTAGCTCTTTGTGCTTTTATTAAAGTCTTTTTGCTTTGTATTTACAGCAATAGCTTTTGCCGCAAGTAATTCATTAAATTTGGGGTGGGCATTCAAATCTGCATCATGTTCGGCAATACTGCCTGCAGCACCCGTCGACTGCATCGACTTGACGATCTGCAGAACCTCTTCGTTCACCTGAACTGATTTGTTCAGGTTATCAATGGCCGTGGCAATTGCCGATGCCTGTTCAGCTGTAATAGCCATAAGTAAGTTCCTCCTTAAAAGGATTGATGATTAGAAATAAAACGGGCGAAAGAAGCGCCCAAGCTGTTGTAGCCTTGCTGGTTGTAGTGGATTGCGTCTTGCATGTACCCCGCTTTAAAGTAAGTAGCCGGAAGCTCACTTGCCATGAAAACCAAATTCTTTTCGTGCTCTTTGCACAGGTCTAGTTGGGCCTTTCTGACCTTTTCGTAGCCGCCCAGTAGCTCGGGGTTTGCCATCGCGTGCTTGTAATAGCCGATCTGCGCTAAATAAATAGGAAGAGTCGAATTACTAGTTAGCTCCCTGAAATACTTGAATGCATCAAGCGTTCCATCGGTGTACGCCTGAACCGAAAGAGTCCCAGCGCCTATACGAGCACACTCAGCCTCACCTTGAATCCACATCATTCCAGCCAGCTCGTACTGGATGCCCTTGGTTTTCAGCGCCGTAGTCAAGTCGTTCCACTCTCGCGTCGCATCGATTCTTCTCAATGAGGTAACCGTCGAATCTTGGTACCAAGAGTTGTTCGGATTAATGTTCGTCACTGCCGCACCACCCCAAGCTACATTGAGGATGATGACCTTGCGTCCTGTCAGTTCAAAAATCTTTCTGGCAAAAGACGGCCACGCAGAACCTCTGAAACTTCTGTAAACGGGGTCCTTGAGCGGCTTGAGTGACTTCGCCTTCTGATCCTTCCAGTCCCAATAGAGCCCGCAGTACGAAGCGTCCTCGTAGCCGGGACTCGGCCCCGTTCCGACGGCATTCGACTGGCCGGCGACAATGAAAAGCAGGTACGGCTTTTCGACATAGGAGCGAATCAGCATGTTCTTGACTCGGATCTCGTCGTCATAAGCCCAAATTGCCGCTTCATTCTGACGACGTGTTAGGAGCGAAACCTCTCCGACCTTCTTGATCTTCCCCATACCGTCTGCGAACCAAGCCCAGTACTGCTCAACAGCATGTCTATTTGCATCAAAAGCCGCTAACGAGGTAGTTGACAGCAGTCCGATATCCCTGAACACGTCGGCAATCCAAAGGTGGTAGGCATCGAGATCGCGACGACTTGTCGCGCTTCTGCTCAGAGCGATGTCGGCAAGGTACTTGATCTGCCTGAGGCCGTCGATCTCCCAGGCGTAATGTTCTCGAAGAACAGAACGCCCGAATGCGGCTTGCGATACGGAAGCTACGTTCAAAACGGCAAGGCGAACCTCATCAACCGACGACAAAAGCGCCGAGGCTTCTTCTAGGATTCGCAGGAAATCCGGATACAACTCTTCGAACTTCTTGACCGCTTCGGCGGCTGCCTCGGCTTTTTTCGCCGAGGCTTCCGCTATCTCAGCATTTTCGCGAACGGATTCGATCAGCGGGAATAGCTCTTCAATATTGAGGAGCTTGTCGAGGTTATCGGCCAAATGGACGACGGCGTCAATGTTCTCGCTGACCAACCTGACAAATCCGGCATTTCCTGCCACCTTCTGGATCTCGTCTTTGATTTCCAGAACCTTCTGTGCAAGTGCATACACCTCGAGAATCCGCCGAAGCAATTCATCTGCAGACATCGAAGATGTGGGAGGAATTTTTAGACAACGACCTAACAGTTCCACGATCTGCTGGATCTGCACAACAACTCGATCCATCGCCTCATTGATGATCTCAGGCGGGAACCTCGAGTAGTTCGTCAGCTGCATGTTCTGCGTGTAGGCAACGGCAGACCCAACGACAAAGATGTTCCCCTTGACAATCGGCGTCGTCAAGACAACCGTGCCACCAGGCGTAGCAGTCTGGTCCGCATTCATCTCGACGGAATAATCCTGCCCATACACAAGCATTTTTGCCTGCGCTTCAGGATCATCAGCCGTGGCGACATACACGTCAGTCTTTTCAAAGATGAGAAAGCCGAAAGGCAATCTCGACTGTCCCTCTGACGTGAACGGCCCAGCTAATCTTTTGACGTACTCGATCATAGAAAATGGCTCCTTAGTGGAGCCATCTTCGTATGATTGGGCGAACACACGCGCACTAGTCTTGCGGAGGCGATACGACCCTTGGGGCTCTGGATGGAACCATATCCGTCCTGCCCCAGTAATAACCCTGTCCCGTTCCCCGTCTCATCTTGGTTTCCATGCGCTGCAGATATCCGGGCGACAGATAGTCCTGAACCTCGTTCATGAATGCACGATCAATCACAGCCGATGTGTACCAGAGATTTACGAAAGGCGTGTGCGACCTGACAAGCCTGACAGCGCGGGCCCCAGGCTTCGTCTCCTTGTCGTAAATCGCGCTACCGGCCATCGATGTCAGCAAGTCTGACGCATCGACCACCGTCCCGACAACCGGACCTGCAAAGTTGGTAAGACCGGACATCGCACCATAGCGCGCATCCTCACTCAAGCCGTTGACGATCCAGTCTCCAAGGAAGCCCAATCCGCCTCCCTTCGTGAACGACTGCATCCAGAAAGCCTTGTTCTGAAGCGAGACCTCCATGTCCTGCAGATCCTTACCATTGAGAAGGTTCTGCACCTGCAGGGAGATTGCGCCGAAGATGGTAGTCGCAACGAAGATTCCGGCAGCGTAGGATGCTTGGTCGACCCTATTGCCATACTGGCCCAAGAAAGCCGCTCGACGGTAGTGGCGCTCCATCATCGCAATCGGGAAGGACTTGAAGAGGAAGAAGGATCGATAGAGCTCACCCTTGATCGTCCCGCGCTTGAAACCGCCCGTCGTCTCAGCACGCGTGATTAGATCGGGCCCGAGGGACGCCATCTCGCTCTCGTTGATGATGAAGCCCAAGAGCTTCGAAGGAAGCGCATCAATCTCCTCCTGCATGACGCCGTTTAGCGTGCCTTCGTTCAGGCTCTTCAGCTGCCGAAGCGTGATGAACTCGATGCCCTTGTACGACTCCGTACCTGCCATCTGCAACAGCTCGAAGTCACGCTCAGAGATGCCGCCCTCCTCGAGCCTGGCTCTATCATATGCGTCCAAATCCGCCCAGTCCTTCTTGAGCATCTTCGCCATGCCGGCCATCATGTTCAAGCACATGGCTCGGCGCGTCGCATCGGTGAACGCAGAGAGAAGCGAGGCCTTCATCGTGGCATTGGCGAGCTTTGCTGTCCATCCTTCACCGATGTTGTCGGCGGCGTACCGATTGAAGTCACTAATGATGCTGTCAGCAATGAAGCCGGCACGATTCGCATACTCCTTCCAGTCGGAGCCATAAGCCGCCACAAAGAACTTCAGACTGTCCATGAAGCCGAGGCGGTTGAACCTGCAGGCAACGAAGTATGATGGGATATCCGAGAACGAGGAGATGAATGCCTTGCCCAGTTTGCCTGCCACCTCAAGGTTGCGCCAACCTGCCATGAAGTTTGCCACGCCGTCCCGATTGATCTCGATCTGCGAGGTCACGCCGATCAGGACATTCCAGATGTCGTCGACTGTTGCACCAAGCAAGCCCTGGTGATCCGAATACTTCTTTAGAAGATCGATCTTGCCGACAGTCCCCTGTGCCTGAGACGCGACGTTGTCCGCCACACCCTTTAGCATCGTGTACGTTGCCTGAGGCTTCGGCCCGAACGACTCGAGCAACGCAATGTCATTGCTCATCTTTCCGATGTGCCCCTTGAGCGCGCCGGTCAGACTGCCTTCCCCGAACTTCGTCTCGTACTGGATGAAGCTGTCGGCGTCTTTGAAGTGCAGGACGCGATGCGGGAACTTCTTGTATCGAGCCGCGTTCGTGGCAGGTAGATTCTTGGCAATCTCCGTCACGTCATCCGTTACGACGCCGTTTGTGATGATGTCGTCGTATGAGTGCTCAAGAAGTACCAGCAACTCATCGTCAGACATCATCTCACCCTTGTCGTTCGTGAAGCGCTCACGATCCAACAGCGGAAAAATCTCATTGATCCAGGCATCCTTGCCTGCCTTGCAGATTTTCCACAAATCATGCGACTGCGGGATGTAGCCATAGTCGATCTTGCCGATCTGAGCGCCGGCACGAATTGCCCGCTCACGCATGGCGTCTGTTGTCTTCTCCCATGCCTCCCATGCCGCTTTCGCTCGAGCGTTGCCCGTGTCCTCGCCAAAGGCCTCACGAATGAAGTCACGCACGTCCCCGGCATCCTCAACGAATCCAAACCAATGGCTATTGATCCCCTGTAACGTGTCGAGCATCTGCGTGAGATATTCGTTCTGAATACCGCGTGCGCGACGGTAGACGCCGCACATGATCTCGGCCACGGCGGAGTATGCGTGGAGGTCCCGCTCATTGGAGAGCCGTTCCATCTCGCGAATTCGCTCATCCTGACGAAGCACCTGTCTGGCAATGTCAGCCTTTCGCTTCAGCGCCTCAAGCTTGATCTGCTTGATGTACTCACCAGCCGCCGCTCGAACGCGATCATCGTTCGGGAGCTTCGCCCACGCATCGGGGTCCGACCGGCGAAGCGCTCCCATGATCTGCCGCATGTTCGACATGATCGCATCGCCATCTTCAGGCTTGACGTTCTTGCCAGTCACGGCGGAAATCGCCGCCAGACATTCTTGTCTCATTGTTGGATCCCTCCGTTTTTCAGGATGCACTCAGTCGCCTTTCCGATACCGGCAGCGTCGATCTCGGCTTCCTGATCCACTCTCTGCATCTCAGCAAATACCTCTTCCATAGTCATCTGTGTACCGTTATCGTCGATAACGTAGGCCTGGTCCGGCTTCTCCGCAGCCAGGTTTTCAAGTCGCACCATGTCTGCATCCTTGCCCGCGACAGAAACCGCACGCGCACGTTCTTCTGACATCGGATCAACGTCGGCTTCTAGCTCAACCTTCGTATCAGACTCAGCTTCCGCTTTCTGTTCCGCAACCTGTGCGATTTTCTCTCCCATCGCGTCGACAAGATTTTCTGCAGGCTTCGCTGCGTCCTGTCCCGCCTTGATCGACTGTCGAATGCTTTCGACATCAACGTCAGGCATCAGGGAGAGACCAGTCTTACCCTCATCAATGAGACGCTGAATCTCGGCATTCTGCGCCTGTCGCAGATAGCTCATTGCGTCTGCCAGATCAAGCGGGTCACCAAGCAGCATCCCGCTTCCTTCTCCAAGACTCTGCGTGATCGAATCGGAGAACCCTCCAAGGATGCGACCGATCTCCGCCGCAGAATTCTTATTTGCCGAGAAGATCTCAAAGATCTGCTGCGCCACGGGATTGACGTCTCCGAAGATATCGACCTGGCCTGGCACATCCCCTCGCTTGATCATGTTGACGGCCTCGACGATGCCCGGTCCAAGGTCAATGACGCCGCCGGACGACTCTCGTATGTTGATGACGTGAGGTGCAAAAGCCGCCATCGCATTGAGAATCCTCTTGATCCCCTGCTTGTCGGTCTCTACGGCCACGAGCGACGTGAGCTCGGGATCGCGATAGGCCGCATAGAAGAGCGCCGCCTTTACTCGAGTCTTTGCCGCTTCGGTCGGATTTCCGGCACTATCAATCAGGCTGCCCAAGGCACTAGGCTCACCGATGTCCGTCACGAAACGATTGAGAGTGTCTCGTGTTGGATCGCCGTTCTCGTCAAACGTGTACTCCTGTAGACGGCGGGCTGACAGCTTGCCGGCATCCTGCACTGCACGCTCCTTGCCGCTCATCTCGAGCACCTGACTCTGATTCGAACGATCAATGAAGCCTGTTGTCACCTTCTCGTTCGGGATAAAGCGGACAAGTGCCGGTCTCTTCAGCTCTTTGATTGCCTGAGGATCGATGCCCGTCATCTGCGTGTCGGCGATCATGTCCTCTATGTACTGGCCTGCTGTGCCACGGTTGTATGCTTCAGTAAGCCCCGCCATGCGCCCGTTGCCGGCAACCGCATGCACGCGAGACGAGTCCTCGCCGTAGGCCTCAACAGCGCGTCCATCCCACGTATTCGACGTGAGCACGCTGTCTGCCTCGACAACGGCGTAAGTTACGGGTACACGTTCGCTACCGTCCATCACATAGTCAGTTATGCCCTGATAGCGAACATCCGGCATGGAACCAAACGACACGATCGGAGCGCCACTACCGGTCGAGCGGTCAAACGACATGCGGCTGTAAATCGGATTGGCAGCAATGGACGACATCTGCCCGATTGAGGCCACGGCTGATCGATCGCGGTTCTGGAGAACCACCATCGAAGACGAGTCATCACTCATCTGGACGGCACGAGCAAAGTTCTTCTGTGCCTTCGTCAGGGCGACGTCATTCATCTCGACGCCCTTTACCTGCTGCGCTACATCGACCGGCTTCCCGTCGTTGATCTGCTCGACAGCAACCTTCGTCGCACGTTGAGCAGCGTCATACGCATCGGCGCTGCGCGGATTCTTGAAGGGAGCCGTCGTCTTCTCTTCCGTCGCACGCTGAGACTGAGCAACGCGAGCCGCAACGATCTGAGCGCGATTTGGCTTGACGCTTCGGACACGTTCCTGCTGTCCGTACATGCGCTTGACGACGGTCTCAACCTGCTTGGAGAGGGGCGGAAGATCCTCACCAATGGCCTGCTTGTACCTATCCTTGACGACTGTCTCAACAGGGTTTTCTGCATCAACGCCAATGATGGACTTGTACAAGTCAACAATCCACTTGCCGAACCGCTCGAAGATTCCCTCGAGATCGCGCGTAGGAGCCTTGCCCTTGGAAAGGAAGATCTCTACCTGAGCAGCAAACAGCTCCTGATACTTTCGTTGTCCATCGACGCCCAACGCGCGCCACTCCTCGACGCTGTTGATACCCCACGACTTGAGTAGCGCCATTGCATCAGCCAGCAGCTCGGGATTGACCTTGCCGTTGTCAAGCACGCGCATCAGCATATCAAGGTACCAATGCGCATGCTCATGGGCAAACGTGGAGATGTCGGCCCTAGGAGTCAGCGTGATCTTTCTGGCCGCAGGTTCATACATGCCGCGAACCTCAAAGGTGCCGTCCGGCATGCGGACAACGCCACTGCCATCTTCCACCGCCTTCTCAATGGCGTTGCGCATCTCGATAGCAGCGTCGTCAAAGACAACCGCACACTCGCCGTCGATTGCGCCCTTGTAGCGATAGCCTTTGAGTCCGTGTTGCTTCAACGCCAGAGAAGCAGCCTTAGCAGAGCCATACTTCGCGATAAGAGCTGCAAGAATCTCCTTGCCCGTCATCTCGTCAAGCGATTTGCCTGCATAGGACACGGGCTCGACATCTTCGATGCCGTTCTTCTCGCGCCGCATAGCCGGCTGCGTCCTGACGTCCTCATCAGTCAGAAGAGCCCGAACCGCATTCTGCACAGCTTCCGGCTGTTGAGACAGCGGAAGGTCCTCGTGCATCATCACGTCGTCATCAGGAATCTCAACCTTGTAGACATTGCCGTCCTCGTTGCGGAGCCCTTCGACAGCAGACTTAATGCGAGGAGTCTGCTTGCCCTTGCCAATCTGAGCAACCAGAGAGGCCTGCACGGCATCCATCGGGTTCTCATGCCCAAGCCAGTTTGCTTCCTGAAGTGCCTCAAGGAGCTCACGTGTAGCAGGGGACAATTTGTCGCCGGCAGAGTACAGAGCCTTCGCCATGCCTTCACGAGTCTTGACGTCCATGCCGGCAAAGACACGGCTCAACTCATCAGCGACGCTTCGATAAGACGTCACGCGGCTTCTGTAGCCCTCAGCAATCTGACGATCAAGGGAGAAGTACAAGCCCCAGCCGTGAGCCTGCACACCCTCACCAGACCCGACGTGGTCAAGCGTGAACTTGTCGAACGTGTAGGCGGTACCGTGATACGCAGCTTGTTCGAAGGCGCCGCGGCTAGAAGGGGCATCGTAATACACCCCGCCAACCACAGTCGCGCCAAGGTCAACCGGATCGAAGTACGACTTCCCGTCAGCTCTCACATACGGCTTGTTTCCGCCTAGAACCTGTGATAAAGTGACCTTAAATGGATGGGGCCCGACGGGATGCTGAGCCACCTCAGGGGCAGGCACCGTATCCCCATCAAAGGACCCGCTTGTCGCTGAGGCTTCGTTGACAGGCGGGTTCGTCGTTTCTACGAGTTCGAAATCGATGTTGTCTACAGAGTGGAGAGCGGTGCGCTCTTGACCTTTCGTAGCATAATCACGGACAGTGAAAACGACCCTTAAATTTTGATCTCCAATGCGAACCGCATTGACGAGCTTGTGAACGCCCTGCACCTCTGGATTGCCATGAACTACATCACTATGGCTTTCGATGAGTCGAGCCCCCTCAGCCAACTCAACCAAATCATCGCCGACTGTTTGTAAAAACCAACGACGACGAGCCTTTGCAGTCCATTTTTTGATATCAGAAACCGATGCTGTCAGCTTAAAGCCCGCGTCCTTGTTAGTGACGCCTTCGGTAAATGTTCTCTGAAATGACGGGACGACCTGCTCCAACGGCTTCTGAGTATTCTCAATCACCTTCAGTTCCAGCGCCGTATCTGCAGACAACTTCGTCGGCCCTGCGTGCCACTCAATACCCTGAGTCACAGGCATATGAAAGGCGTTGGCTGCAGAGCGCTCATCCCCCTTCTCAATGGTGTAGGCTACATCCTTCCAGTCAACGCCTGCATCCCGTGCAAAAAGCACTTCCCCCTTCGCGTGAGCACCCGACTGCACATCTGCCTGTTCGTCCGTATAGACGCCAGTAGCCTTTAGGTCGCGACGCAGCGCATCCCTCCGTTCTTGCGTATCGCGCTCGAGCTTTGTCAGCGGACGACGCCACGCGGACGCACCGAAGAACGCGCCAAATGCACCAGACACGATCATGTCCGTAGAGTTCAGGTCATACTGCTTCGCCAACTCCTTGTAGTCCTGTTGCTCAAGGATGAACTGGATACCCTTGCGCTCGGCAGAATCCGTGCCAATATTTGCCAGACCACCGTAGAGCGTAGACTGCAAGCGCGTGCCGCCAATTGCTGCCGGCAATCGGAGGCCAATCGCATTGGCGGCGAAAGACGTGACGCCCGCCCATGTGCGGGTATTCTGATCGACGCCATCATCCTTGAGTTTCTGCGACTCATTGACGCCGATATCAGCACCAAACGCCAGCGCACCCGCGCCAGGGCCAAGAGCGGCCGAGTACCCCGCGGCCTTTGGTATCGAGCGGAACAAGCCATGAATGATTTGAGTCGCAGACCCCATGATCTCGGGATCCGCCTCGTAGTGCGCCTTGCTGTAGGCACGAGTAGCCTCAGCCGCACGCAGCCATCCCTCACGCTCCTCTTCCGTCCCAATCGGTAGGTCCGAAAGCACGGTGAGAGCCGAGCTCTTTGTTTCTGCAAGCGCCGCGTTCAAGCCTTGCCAGGCATCTCCGATACCCTCGAACCAACTCGGTTCATAGCCTGTACCGGGCAGAGGTTTGCCCTTCGCATCCTCAGCTGGCGTATCGGTCCCCCACCGATTGATACGAGCCTGTCGCATCTGATCTTCGGACAAGAGAGGCGTCCCGGCATTCGGGCGGAAAATCTCATCAAGAAACATCGTCAATCATTCCAGTGGTAATCGCCTTCGTAGGCATTCTTCGGTTCCGTCGTCGGCGCTTCCAACACGCCAAAATAGTCATCGTCAAGCTCCGTCGCACTCTTTCGCTTCTTGACCTGTTCCTCTACCATGTCTTTGGAGAGGTCAAACGTATAGAGCCCGCCATCATCGTCGACGACGGGAGAGCTGCCATAGATCAAGCTGTATGTAATGGAGCCGTCATCGTTCGTGCTTTCGACCTTGAGCTTGAGCTTCCTCAACTGCGTGGACAATTCGTCACCAGTGAACGCAAGGCCGTTCGCATAGAACAACTTCTTTGACTTCTCGAGCGTTTGAGCATGAGCGCCAACAAGGTCCTCAATGTCATATGAGGTAACGCCCGATTCGACGCCTAGCGGCACCAGCGTCTTCTTTCCTCTGTACGAGATCACCTTGCCGCCGACAGCCTGTTCTACCGCCGACGTAATGTCACCATCGCCATTGAGCCGGCCATAGCCATAGAGACCGCGCGCAATCTCAACGGCTGCATCAGCAGAATCGGGAGAGGTGAATAGACCTTGAACATCACCCTCATCCCCAATGAGCGAATAGGCCGTGCCGGTGATGCCATGGACATCCGCATCATCAACCTTGACGCGCTTCTGGTCGATTGCATCAAGGCCTCGAAGATATCTCTCACCAACGGACATCCCGCCCTGCAAGTCCTTCCCGAATCCCGCAAGAGCAAGAGCGTATTTCCTACTGTCCTTCGTGAACTGATTCGTGACGCTGGCAATGCCGGCGGGCCCGACAGCATTAGAGATAACGCTCAGCATCTCGCACTGCTCGTCTACGTTGGCTTTCTCAAGAGCACCGACGAGCATCTTCGCTTCAGAAGCAGAGAAGAGCGTCTGAGGCACGCGCCAGTCGGAGGACAAGTCCCCGGCAACCGATACGCGGTGACGGAGCTCTTCGCCAACAGAATTCAAATCTCCGAAGTTGAGAGGCTTGACGCCATACTGCCCCGTCAAAATAGCAGCGCCCATCGGATCAGTCTTCCGGGCCTTGACGATCTCTCCTGCAGCCTTCACGCGCGCATTGTGGCCCTTCATCTTTTCCGCATAATCGGGATCCCCGGGCGCAGGCCTGCTTGCCCTGATGTCTTCCTCGATCAGGTCGACAGGCATCATCTGATAGGCGTACGTGGCCTTTGATGTGTCGAAATCAATCTTGTAATTTGCGTAGCGCTCCTTTCCTTCCTTGTCGCCATACACCTCAACGAACTGACCTTCCGTAAGCTCGTTTTCGTCGGCCCCGGTAGATGCCACCGTCGCGAGCGAATTTTGCACCTCACGAGTCAAGGAACCCCGCTGCTCACTCCTGCGTTGGGCGGCCATTGAAAAGGCCTGAGTGAAGAGGTCGATCTTCTGATTCTTTGAAAGGCGATCCACGACAGGAATGCCAGACCGGAAGTTGCCGCGCATTGCCTGCCTGACGAAATCGCGCTTCGACAGCATAGTGTCACCAAGCTTGTCGGCAACCATGAGAGACAGCTGCGACTTCGCAGAGCTCCACAGCGCATTCTCGACCTTCCCTTTGATATCAGTGCTCATCGCACCGTCAGGCGTATTCTGGAAGGCCTCAAGCGCCGACAACGGATCATCCTGCGCCCATGCCGTAAAGCGATTTGCCTGCAGCTGATCCATGTTCGCACGCTTCTGATTGGCCAAGGTATCGGCGTCCCAGCCCATCAATTGCGCCTGGTAGTCGAGCTCCATGTCGACAGAGGCCGACGACTTCGCGAGATACTCGGGATCCGCGTAGTGGTTTGCGGCGTCCGCCTGCAAAGCCTCGACCTTGGACGAGGACGACTGCATCTGGTAGTGCCTCGTCTGGCTTGCGTTCCATCGCTGAGCCTGACTTTGAGCAGACTGCATGCGGTCATAGACGCGGGACTGTACAGCCTCACGTGCTTGCGGAGACAACTTGCCGACAATCGCGTTGACGTCACGAGTCATCGCCTCCATTGCGGGCTGGTAATCATCCATTGCATTGCGGCCCATCTTTGTGAGATAGCCGGTCTCTGGATTGTTGAGATGCGCGTCGATCGCACTCATCACCTCGCGCTCGGCATCGTCGCTTTCGGCCTTGATGACACGGGCGCGCTGAACGTCTAGCGCCTTGACCGCAGAGTTGGCCCACTCCTGCACAGGCATGAGCGCCTTCTTCATAACGGCGTCATAGTCCGTGCGATCCTGAGGCACGTTGATAGGCGAGAACCCAGAGTTACCCGAGTCCCGCACCTGAGGCAGGCCGCCCTGAAAAGTCGGAACCATTGGCATTTAGTACCCTCCAATCATCGTCTTCTTGTAGCTGGACGCAATGTCCGGGTAGTTCCATCCACCACTGCTTTTGCTCGTGTCAAACATCCCGGAAGCATTCATGAGCATGTAGTTGCTGGCCACTTGAGATGCGCCGCCCAACAACGTCGTACCGAACTTGTCCCACTTGTTGACCTTCTGCGCCTCGGCCTGAAGCGCCTGAGCCTCGTAGCCGACGCCCTTCCACCGGTAACCCCACGCCTCAGACAAGGCATTCGACTTGATTTGATTGACGTCCATCTCCTTGACGATGTCAGTGGACGCTTGCATTTCGGCAGCGCTACCTTCGCCAACTGCGATGCCGTTGGCAGCAAGAGCCGCGCGCTGAGCAGACTTGACATGCCCAGCAGCCATCGTTTTTGACACAATCGCCTTCTCGGACGCTCGCAAAGTTGCTTGATACTGGCGCTCCATCATCTGTGCATTGATGCGGGCGATATTGGCCTGAGCCTGCGCGGCCGCATTCGAATGTTTGGAAATCCCGAATGACCCTAGCGCTGTAATGGTGTTTGCGATGCCCTGCGCGATGAGCATCCCGTATCCGAATTGAGCCGAGTTTGTAGCCATAGAAAAACCCTCTAAGATGCCTACACCTTAGAGGGCCTACCTCCCTACACGCGCACGATCACGAGAGCTCGAGTACTGTTGTCATGCTCACGATTCTCAGTGGCAACGGGTATTTCTGACGAACGCAGACTTGCCCACTCTGAGACCACTGCGGTTGAATCTGAAAGCCTATCTCGTCGGTAATCGGCTCGGGAACATTGCCTGCGAACTCTGTCGAACGTGACGGGTATTCAGAGAGCTTGTCGAACGACGGCCCCGCCTGAGTACCTGACGAATTGACCACTCGGAAGAAGACCTCGCGTACGTTCTTCTTGTGTCCGGACCCGTATGAACCATCCTGAAGCGCCATAGCCACCGGCAGCGTCTTCATGTCCGCCGTGAATGGCAATCCCACATGAACTACTTCGGCAGGATAGGTGAGCGTAATCTTTCCATCCTTGACGACCTGAGGCGGCTCCACCGCACCATCAGCAAGAATGTTCACGGTTTCTCCCTCGAGCCACGAGAGCCCCGCAATCTCTGTCCTGGCCTCACCACGGTATGTGCCGGCACAGTCAACGAAGATGCACTCCTTTAGCTCAGAGTACTGGCGCTCCGACATGCGCTCTACGAAGCGCACGGGTTTCCCTCCGATCGTGCGAAGTACTTCAACGTAGCAGATGTCCTCATCGCCCTCGGCGACGACGCACACAGACTCGATAGAGCCAGCAGTCTCAACAGTAGAGAAACCGCCGACTTGCTGTTCAGGCACGTAGGTCATCGCAATCATCTTTCCAGACGAAGAGACTGCCCACACAATAGGAGACGGCGCTTTCGAGTAGGCGAGGTCGACGATTTTCAAGTTATCGAAGAGGTGCGGCGCGCGAAGGCACACGTCACCTGAGATATAGCCTCCTGCCTCATAGTTGTACCCAAGCTCACGAAGATGTCCGCCTCGACCTGCACCATAGATCATGCTCGATCCGATGACGAGAGGCTGCACATTGGACGCGCCCACATATGACTGGGGTCGAACTGACATTGACTCAGGCGTAATGGCGTCCGAATTGAGAGGCGACACGCGCCACTCGGCAGCGCCAGTCATCAACATCAGCTGTGCCAAAGGTACGATGTGCAGGATTCTGTTTGCCTCTCGGGCCGCCACGCGCACAGCGATGCGGTCATCGTCCTGAGACGGGAGCGAATAGCTCATGTCGGACTCAGTGCCGGGACGAGTGGCCCAGAGGTTGTTAGGACGCGTGTACGTCCCGCCAAACCAACGCCTCTGCTCGAAGTACGAAACAGCACCAGGGTAGTCGCCGACCGAGTCAACCGAGGCCGTAGCGCTCGCGCCCGAGCCAGTGGTCGACGTGATGACCACCTTCGGGGACGTGTAGCCCTGACCGCCCGAGCGGACGTTGATCGCAACGATCGCGCCGTCTCTGACGACTGGCGTGACCTGCGCGCCCGAGCCCGTCGGGTCGGTGATCGAGACCGAGCAGGGACTGCCCTCAAAGTCGAGCTCCTGTTCGTACAGCGTGCCACTGCCGTACTTCACGACAGTCACTCGAGCGACGGGCTTGACGTAGCCGGAGCCGCGCGAGGTGACCGTGATCGACTTGAGCGTAGTCACACCAATGTAGTAGTCAACACTCGAAGAGTCGCCCGTCATGTCCCAGACGACATCGCTCGACGTCGTCGTTTCGATCTTGGCGGTCGCGCCCGAACCCGCACCGGACTTGTCGATGATCTCGACACGCAACTGAGGATAGAACGTATCGCCGCCGTGGTGGTACTGAGCGTATAGGTTCTTCGAGACGAGGTCGTACCGCTTGAGCTCGAGGCCGCCATCGAAAACGCGGTAGCCGCTGCCACCCGCTGTCACGGTGATCGACTTGATGCCCTTGGCCTGCTTGAAGGCGTCATCGTAGATCGGAGGCGTAATTGATGCATCTGGCGAAATGTTCTCATCGATGATCTTAGTCGTATCGGTCTGACCCACATACGCCCAAATACCGCCTTGATCGCGATAGACGCGATAGAGGCCGGCGCCTGTCACAGCGTTCCACGTGATGGTGTTGTACGAGCCGTCCCCGTATGGATTGCAATCAATCGTCACGGGAGACGACCGAACAGACTCCTCAGTACCGTCAGCAAGCAATGCCGTCACGGCGTAGCTTCTCTTGTAGTCCTTCGGATTCGTCACATTCTTGTTGATCGTTTGTGTAGCAGAAAGCCCGGTTGGCGCGGGTAGGGACGAGCCGAACTTGATGTCAACCAGACGCCAGTCGGTCGCGCCATAGCGGCGCAATTCCTTCGGTGGATAGTTCGGATGCACGAGCGTCAGCACGTCTGCTGACTGGACGTAGTGAATGTCGAAGAGATCAGCTTCAAGATACGGCGTCTCAACCTCGTATGCTTGGCCGCTTTCCCCTAGGAGGGTTTTACCCAACGTATGGAAGCGCACATACTTTTCGCCAAGCTCTAGCACCATCGTCTGCGAGATGGAAAAGTTGAACGGGATGAGTCTGGCCTTCTTGCCCGCGTGCTTTGTATGGTTGACATACTTGAACCCAGGTCGCATCACGATCGGCCCTTGCGGCTCGATCAGGAAGTTCTTGCACAGCGCCATGCCGGTCTGGTACTTGCCGTCATCGATGCGGGCGAACATCGAGGGAGAGACCTCTCCGCCGTTGAAGGCGCGTTGATATTGTCGAATTGCCATCAGATTACCCTCGCACGCAAGCCGGACGGCAACGGCCACTCATCGCGACGACGATGAACAGACATCTTCGAATCAACCGTTTTGGCTCGAGAAAGCGCAGCCTCATACTGCTGCAGGAGACGAACAGCCGCGTCACTCGAACTATCCGAGCGCTTGACGGGGCCAACAAGAAAGGACGCAAGAAGGATCACCAGAGCCTGCACAAAGTAGGTCGGGAATACCGTTGCTGTGTCTACATAGGAAACATATGTCAGCACGACATTCGTCGCATTCGTGAAGACGGCACGGCCCGAGTTCGACTCATAGAGCTCGACCTCAAAGTCAAGCGGCAACTCTTCCTTGCCGACTTCAGATACGCGAAGCAGACGCACGCAGTCGGACGGCAGGAGATAGCCGTGCTTCCACTCATAGAGATCCTCGTCCACGTTTGAGAGCTCGACGCCTCTGGAACGCCGGATCGCAAAAGACCAATCGTGCTCCTCATAGAGCTTGCGCAGAGCAAGCGGATACCATCGAGCGCAGTGGCCGGCCTGAGGCGACCCGTCCGGCGGCGTGATGGATGTCACATCACCAGAGTCGCCAAGCATGCCGAGCGCAAGGTTGCAGATGTCTACAGCAGTTGCCATAAAGAAAAAGCGGGACGTTTGTCCGCCCCGCCTCCTGAAAGAATTTTCAGCTGTTCATGCGTCAGGCGGCAGCGCCCGGCAGGAACTCAATGCCCTCGACCTTGTACGTCGTCGGGACTTCGATCACGTCGCTCAGATACGCCGTCATAGTGCCACCCGTAATGGAAGTAGGCGTCGTCTTGAGACGAACGTAACGGCGATGCTTGACCGGCATCGGAAGAGCAAGACCCTTCGTCGTGTCAGCCGATGCAAGCGCACCGGTCTGAACTACCGGCTTGAACGAGCTGTTGTCGTCGGAGTCCTCGATCGCGATGACGATAGAGGTGCCCTCAAGAGCCGTCGGGAACTTGCAGACCACATAGAGCGGTCGATCATTCAGGCCGGTCGTCGGAGCCTTCTGAAGGAAATCGATCACATCAGAAGTGATAGCAGTGGTAGCCGCCTTCTTCTCGCAGAACGCGAGTTTAATATCCATCATCTTTCCTCTCCTTACTTGAGAATCTTGCCCGTGTTAGGCATGATGTCCGTCCCAAGTCGATGAATCGGCACGCCGCGGAACGTCATGCACTTGCGACCCGCGACCTCATCCTGAGAAAGAAGAACGTTGTCCTTGTTCAGGATCTGGCGAGCCAGGAAGCTACGGGTGTTGTCGTTCATGTAGAAGGCGACACGCCCCTGCTGCTCGTCGGGCAAGCGCTCAAGAGCATCGATCATCAGATCGAGAAGGTCCGGACCCGTCGTGTTCTTCTTCGTCAGCTTCGTGGAGTCGATGTTGGCGATGCGGACGACGCGCTGCGGATCGTACATGGCAACGCCAATATCCCAAGCAAATTCCGTAATTTCTGCACGGAAGCGCTTGCCGTTGGCGTCAAACGCGTACTGTTCGCCCATGTTCTCCACAGAGAGACCAGCGTTGGAACCGTTCTCCGGATAGAAAAGATACGTCGAAGCAGGATCCCAGTTGATCAGAAGGATGTCCGTCTGCTTGTTTTCGGTCGTACCCTTGGCATCGATGATTCGATCGGCAAACGCTTCGTTCTGAAGCGTGACGATGTTGAGAATGCCGTTGGGGTCGCGCGTCTCGAGGTTGCTGTCGCCATAGAGCACCTTCTTGAGCACGGATCGGGAGAGGCCGCGCATGAAGCCTTCGTCCGTGCGAAGACGGAAGGCGGCGCGCTCATTGGCCTTGCGGGTGTCGAGAAGGGACTTGTCCACCTCGGACCTGGAGCGGACCATGGCGGCAGCGTAGCGAACGTCCGCACCCGTCACGCGCTCAGCATCCCAACCTTCGTTGAATGCACGCACCTGCCCCTCGGGATAGGACGTCACGACCTTGCCGCGGTCACCGAAGCCGTCATTGCCACGCTGGATGACAGCCTGGTCAAAGAAGCCGTTGTAATCTCTGATGGTGTGGATAAGCTGGCGCACCGGCTTATCGCTAGTAAGACCTTCGAAGTCCGCCAGAGTGATCGGATTCGAGTCAGTCACAACATTCGGCATTTACTTGCCTCCTTTCATTGCGTCTTGGTAAAACTGCTCGGCGGTATATCGTCCGTCTTCGGCAGATCCGCCACCGGGGTACTTCGCCTCGCCGAAAGCGCGACCAATGCGGCTCAGCAGTCGCAAAGCGCCCGGATGGTTGCCCATCGGGGAGCTTAGGAACTCCTGAATGTCCGCATCGACCTTTCCGTCAGCGTTACGCGCGAAGGTGTCGCGCAGGCGAGCGATGTCAGAGAGCGACTGCGTGAGCTTCTGGCCGCCGAACTCCTTGTCGGCTTTCGACTGTTCCATCCACTCGTTCGAGATCTCTGCGATACGTTCGGCCGAGCGCTTCTGAAGCACGGGAGCCATCTTGTCAAGGAAGCCTTGGGCCTGATCCTGACTGAGATTGAGCTCCTTCGCCACGCCTTGGAAGGCCGTGCCGACTTCTGCATCGAGCTCGGTACCTTCAGGCATCTTGAAGTCCTCGTACTTCTCGGGGGCGCCCTGCTTCTCGCCTTCGCCCTCCTCTTTCTCGGCACCCTCTTCGCCTTCTGCCTGACCTTCAGCACCGGCTTCGCCAGCCTCACCGTTGCCGCCTTCCTGCGGCTCGGCCTGCTGCTTACCCTCGTTGCCTTCGGCAGACGTCAGCAAAGTGCCGGCATTCGTGTCGGACTCCTGTGCGGCAGGAGCGGGCGCAGTGCCCTCACCGCCGGTCGGAGTCTGTTCAGTCGCTTCCATTCGCTTCGTCCTGCATTAACCTGTAAGCATTCGCATCCACCGACATGATTCGATCAAGGAGCTTCAGCCCAACATTGCGCTGGCCCTCATTGAAGGCCATCACGGCAATGTCACGATCAAAGCTGTTTCGGTAGATGCCCGTATCGGAAAGTAGCCGCCACAGGACAATGCGTCCGTCGCGTGTGGCCAGTACGGCCTTCAACGCATTGGCGATCTTCTGCAGCCTGATCCTTTCCTCTTCTCGAGCCTCGACCTCCTCCCTGCGGAAGGGATCGCGCTCAGGTGTCATGATGTCAGTCGTCATACTTCACACGCGCACTTACTGCTGTGCCATTGCCGCAAGTCCCTTGACGGCCTGACCGGCCATCGTGGAATCGTCGGACGGAACGCGGCCGAGCTTCGCCAGAGCGTCGGCAGACTGTTGCATCTGTTCGGCCTGCGCCTGCTGTTGCTGGGCCTGCTGTTGCTGTTCAATCGCCGCCTGCGCCTCATCGGTTGGAACGACAACGGACGGAGCAACAGAGAAATAGTCCGCATACTCATCAACCAGATTGAACGGGTTGATCTTCTGCATCACATTCGGATTGAACTGAGCGACGTTAGAAATGCGAGTCAGGAAGTTGTCGAGGGAGTTGGCACGAATCGCACGCTGGGAACGAGCTAGCATCGACGTGTATTCAACCGACAGCTTCTGACCGCGGAGCTCTTCCGGCGGAGGCGGTAGCTGCCCCTGTCTGGAGAGAATGTCAAAGCAACGCTCGATGAGCGGTCGGAGCACTTCCTCATTGAGACGAGAGAGGACTGGGCCAAGCATCATCAACTTCTCCTCATGACGCTCGGCAACCTCTGTCGCAGTCATCTGACCACGGTCCGAGTTGGCGATCATCATGAAAAGGTCGACGTTAAATGCCTGGTTGATCCTGTTGCGGACGTCAGCAATGTCCTCTCGCAAGTCACCGAGCGGCAGGTTCACAGCAAAAGCAGGCTGCACCTGAGCACCGGACGACGGGTTATCGATGTAGCTCCTGCCACCAGGGAGAAAGTCGACTTCATTGTCTCGAGCATCAGACGGCATGATGAGCGGCGGATTGACCATGTAGTCGACCGCATTGCCCTTCTGCACCTGATGGTGATTGAGTTGAAGCGCGTCACCGATTGCCATCATGCCCGGAGCTTCCTCCGAGTAGACGTCAGAGGCTGATGCGCCCCACCTTCCGACGACGGCAGGGAAATCGCGATAGCCAGACTCGTCAAGTACGCCCGACGCGTCCTCATCATGATCGACCTGAATGACGACAGACCTCCACGGCATGTTTCGGTTGTCGAGCTTGCTTGGATCGCGGTCAAAGCGCGGCTCAATGGCATGTATGCAGACGAAGGGTTCATCTACCTTCCCCTCGTCGTAGTTGGTCAGAACTGCGCGAGACACGCGGTCCCGTCCGTAGCGAGAGACGAGCTGCCCCGCCGTCATCGTGAAGCGACGATAGAGCGTGTCGGGGCGGCCTCGGAAGTCACACCCGATGCAATACTCACCGCACACGAGAGGATGCGCCACGAAGCTGTAGACGGGATCCTCGACGATGACAAAGGCCGCCACGCCGAAGACGCCGACCTCTCGCCATGTGTGCTGCAAGGCCTGATAGACGTTCGTCTGAGTGAAGGCCATCTCCATGATACGCTGGACATCATCAAGCCAGACCTTCACGGCGTGCGACTCATCGAGGTCAGGAGAGCCAGTCGTCAACGAGAACCACTGCGACGACGGGTCCGTCATGCCGGACATTAGACCGGCCTGCAGAATGTTCGCAGCGCGGACCGCCGTCGAGTCATAGATGCGATTCCAGCGGTCCCGCCCCTCGTTCGTCTTTGATTTGGTGTACAGGAAGCGGCCAGACGCAGGCGTGATGTGGCGACTGATCTCGAGCCACTGAGAGACATAGGGCTCACGCTCTACCTTCAGCCGCTCCCACCTGCGAAGGACACGCTCACGCAAGTCCTTATCCTTCATGGCTTACCCCAGTTTTCCGCCAGCACCAAGGTTAAGGTCGCCAACACCGCCCGCCCCCGTGAGAAGCGTCGATCCACCGCTCAAGCCAGAATTCATATTCTGCTCGAGGATAGAACCTACATTTGCAGAGCTACCCTCCTGCTTGCGCTGCTGTTGGCGCTGTTGCGCAGCCTGAGCCTTAGCCTGCTCCTCGGCCTTGCGAGACGCCGCCGCAGTGGCCTTCGCCTGTTTGTTACTCGAATAGACCGAAGCGGCTGCGCCTGCCGCCGCCATTGCACCTGCGGCCCACATAGCCGCCGCACCCGTTAATGCCATAACGATCTCCTACAGTTGTTGCCAAAAAGTCACTTCGGCAGGACGGCCGAACATTTTTTCCATCGCCTTTTCAGCGACAGTTTCTTTGCGAACGCCCCAGTAAAAGCCAAGGCATCCATGAGATGCCGCCAGATCAGATGCCGCCTTCATCAAGTTCTTTGCAACACCGTGGCCACGGAGTGCTGGCGAGACCCATAACAGTTCGGAGCGAGCCACAACTGCGCCCTTTTTGATGGGTAACGGTGTCTCGAAGAAACTCACGACACCAACAAGATTCTCGCCATCAAATGCACCGATGCTGTAGAACGTGCCGCTCAACTCACAGCGGAAATACATCGCCTCGTCAACGTCCGGCATGTACTCGACGTGTTGAACGTCCTTCTTGTACTGCTCGACGATCGCCGGCCACGCGGGATTTCCCCAAGCCTCACGGCACGTGATTCGTCTGATACTAATAGCCATGATGAATGCTCCTTAATGCGTACATCCTCCATCAACATCAACGGCACACGCGCACCAAAATGAGAAAACTGAAACTCGCCTTCGTCGCATTGGTTGCAACCCTTTCTGGTTGCTCAACATATGGCTACCTGGAGCCCATGCCCATGACAGATGAATCCGTTAATCAAGAAAGCGGTTACGCTCAAGGGAATCCAGCAATCACATCCAAACAAGAGAATCTGGTAACCCTCGTTGCCCCTAAAACGTTCGAGAGCGGCGGTCGAATGCGCATATTCGTTCAAGTAGGCAACGGCTCTGAAAGTAATTTTTTGTTTGCCCCTGCCTTTATCAAAGCGGCTCAAACACAGCGCGGCAATCTAGAAGGGTTGCACGTCTATACCTATGACGAACTCGTACAAGAAGAACGAACACGTCAAATGTGGGCCGCAATCGCCATTGGCATGTCAGGAGCTGCCAACAGCATGGCCGCCCAGAATGCAGGCTACTCTTATACGACGGGTTCTTATGGAGGTACATACTCTGGCAACGTATATTCGGTACCGGGCTCTTCTTTTGGCGGTTCGTACACAGGAACGTATACCGCACAAACGTACAACCCTTATGTCGCTCGGATGGCCCAACAGCAAGCACAGGCTCAAACGCAGGAACAAATGAGAACCATGGCAGAGTATGGTGCACAAGCAATGGCCGAGCTCGGACACTCCATTCTCCGTCTTAACACAGTCCGAGTTGGCCAATTCTGCGGCGGCCAAGTCGAGGTAGACGCCCCGGTTGTCTCAAATGATGTCGAAAAATTAGGTTTTGAAGTGCGCGTTGGCGAGGAAATGCACAGATTCTATTTCCGCATGAGGAAGTGTGAATAGTCACCGATACGGGTCTCGACTCCTGATCTCCTGGCGTCGTCGTCCAGACGGCGGCGTCGGGTTGTCGATGTACTCATTCATGCGGACTGCGAAAGTCAGAGCCAGCGCGTCCGCATTGTCAGGCGACGCCATGCCACGCTTCTTCATATCCTCTTTCTTCTCGAGCAGGATTTGATTCGTCGGCGTGTAGCCGTACTCGACGCCTGTGAGGTCGGTCTCAAGGTCGGCGTCCTGCGGCAAACAACCGCCTTGCGCGATCCACTCCTTCATTCGCCCCCACATCTCCGCGCGTAGATTCTTGTATCGCATGGTATTGACCGCGCCAGCTCCGAAGTTGATCGCATTGACCGGATACCCGTTGTGACGAAGCCAGTCGACAGGAGATGCCCCAACGCCGCCCGTGTCCACGTTGATCACGATCTTGCGCACGCCCATCTTGCGCAGATGGTTGTAGTGCTCTGCCACCTTCGCGCCGAGGTCATGCCCATCGAGGCCATGGTACTTCTGCTTTGCGATGGAGCGCCCGTCAAGAGCGAAGCGCGTCCAAATCACCGACGCGTCATCACCGAAGCGCGCCACGTCGACGCCGATGATCGCTACCGTCTGCGCATAGTTGACGACGCCCATAGGTCGCTCCATGGCGGCCTGGACGATGTCACGAGGAATGAACTGCATGCTCGAGCTATTCGGGAACTCTCCTCGGACACGAACGCGGAAGAAGTCAGAGTCCTCGCCATAGTCCGCGAGCCATTCAGCAATCTTTTTCTTGTCCGTCATGGCGGCGTCGCGGCCGTCGACGTGTCGATTATTCCAACGGTGACGGAAGCGATTGAAGCACTCATAGAAGCGCCCGGTCGAGCGCGTCGGGTTCCCGAACGCAAACCAAAAGATCTGCGTCTCGCTGTCAGTCAGAGCGCCTTCCGTGACCTCCCAGATGCAATCAGCAATAGCCGATGCTTCGTCGAAGATCACGATGATGCGGCGCTTCTTGTTATGCAAGCCGGCGAAGCCTTCAGGCTTAGTCTCTGACCACGGGATAGCGTCAGCACGCCATGTCTTATCGTGGCCCGGCTGCTTGCATGCAACGGACATAGCCGACACTGAGAACCAATCCTTGAAGATGCAGAGGTTGTGCCACTTCGCCACTTCTGCGAACGTCTTGGTACGAAGCTGGTTCTCGGTGTTAGCAGTCACGACGATTCGAGTATCCGGGAACGTGCAGAGGCCCCATAGAATGATCCAAGCGACAAGGCCAGACTTGCCAACGCCGTGACCTGCAGCCACCGCGTACTGCATGACGTGCTCCCAAGCCTCGCCAGACTGTAGCTTGTCTCTCATGTCTGTCAGGATTGAGGTCTGCCACTTGTCGGGACCGGCCATGCCCTCGAGGGAATCTTTGCCCCATGGGAAAGCAACCTGCACGAAGCGCAGAGGATCCGAGGAGCACTCAGCGGCCAGATACGTCATGGCCTTGCCGATGCCGGCTTTCGTAGTGAGGTCAAACTGAGGCGTCGTCATTTGCGCAGAAGGTCCTGGAGAGTTTCGGAGAGCGTCTGAATGGTCTGGTCCTTGTCGACCTGGTCCTTACCCATGCCAAGGCACTGAGAGAGCGTTTTCAATGCAGTGTTAGCCCCTGTCGCATCCAACTTCTTGTAAACAGTGCACCCTTGTTTATCGAGGACGGGCTCCCCAGTCATCGCGTCGAGCAACGGTACCTTCTGACCGCAAGTCAGAACCATATCTCTCAGCTCACGATAAACAAAAGCCGTATCGACAATCGCCTCTTCCTTTGCCGGCTCGCGAATGGCTGCAATCTCGGCGCGGACCTTATCATTTTTTAGCAATCGAGTAGCGTGCATCGCGGCCGATCTTGGGCTGTATCCAGCCTTGACTGCGGCCTCTGTAGCACTCTTGCACCCTCCCTTAATGTAGGCCTCCACAAAGGCCTGTTGACGTGCATTCAGCATCTACCACCTCCTCACAAACGTTTTCCAACCGGCCACCGACTGACAACGTCGACGGCCTGAGATGTAATCCCTGAGCGTTCTAATCGGCATATCCAACATCAAACTAATCTGTCGATAGGTATAGCCCTGTTCCCTCAACTGACGCGCATGCTCGACGTCAGAGTTCAAATAGATCGCGTTCACATGATCCTCGCCGATTGCCCGTCCGTTGTCGTTCACAGCTACAGTCATCCGGTGCTCGGAAGTAGCGTGGATATTCGAGCTTGACCTTTCGGATTGCGGCATCGATGATCTTTGCTCGCCTGAGCGAGTTGTCCCACGCGACTCGTCGCGCGTCGGCGGCAGCTCGAACAAGGCAAGCTGACGCCACTGGCGGGAGGAATCCAGAGACTCCGAGTATTTGTTTTTGGTCATTCATCAGTGTTCCTCTCTCCAAAAGAGATCGATCTCCACGCGGCCGTGGGGACGGTCAGGCTCTCGGACTGCGGGCTCGAGCAGGTGGAAGCACCTGTCATCGATGCGCAGTGCCTGAGCGATGCCGTCGAGTGAAGACTTGAGCGACGCGATCAAGTTGTCCTCGTCGCGCGCCCGTCGGTCAGGCGGGAAGAACGTGCATCGATATCCGATACTCCCATCCGGCACGGCCCGACGGCCCTCTGCTTTGTTGTATGCGGCGGCAAAAGCGACGCGCCTAGCAGCCACTACGAGCTTGCGCTTGATGGCCCAGTGGCAGCGCGCATTCGGCGAGAGTCCATGTGCCGGCCACGGTAGGACGACGCGTAGATGCTTTTTTCTCATGGATATTTCCTCATCAGTCATCGAACCAGTCGCCCTCGAAAACCCATGCGACGAGCATCGCGAAAAGCAGGATGAAGCCTGCCAAGCAGCTCAGTAATTCCATGCTTTACCTCCTTGGTTCCCCGTGGGATGATTGAACTGCAGGGCCCTGAGAAGTTCTGCTTTGTTCAACCAAACCACGGAGGATTCGTTATGTCCGTCTACGACGACCTAACATTCGCCATCGACAACAGACGTGTTGTCAAATTCACATACGATGGTCACCATCGTGTCGTCGAGCCTTTTCTTCTTGGCGTGACGACTGCAGGCAAGCCCGCACTACGCGGCTACCAAACAGCAGGCACAAGCAAAAGCGGCACAGTGCCCGCATGGCACCTGTTTTCGCTGTCGAAGATTTCCGCCATAGAGGTGACGCAATCCTGTTTCGAAGGTGTAAGGCCGTTTTACAACCCAGCTGATACAGCCATGTTGCGTATCGACGCTCATGTTTAGCTAGCGCTCCGCAGTCACACGGGCCTGCCGGATAAGCGGGCTCGTTGTGCACTGCGCAGTCGGAGTCGTGGATTACTCCATTCGTCATTTAACAAACTCCTCTTCCCTTTTATCGGTCTCCGTGGAATGATTGATCAGTGCTCCCCAGCACATCCTTTCAACCAAACCACGGAGAAATTCAATGTTTAAATTTGAAGTTCCTGAAAACGACCAATCGGTCTACGAGATCACGACGGAGAGCGGTAATCACTACTTCATCCGTTGCCCTGGCATCACATCAGACGATGCCGACAGCATCTATGCCTTCCATTGCTTTGACGGCAAAGAACAACTCGTGATGCTCTTCAACCTCGACCGAATCGCGTCCTTTACTCGACGTCCCGATCTTCCGATCGGAGCTCTTCGCCCTCGAAACATGTATGACCTAAATTCTTCGCGTTTCGGCGAAGGGCTTCTCGGAGCTCAGCCGCTTCTTCTGGAGTAGGGTCTCCGAACAACGCTCGAATCTCTTTTGCTGCGTTCTCGGGCTTTTGGCGCTCGAATGACCGCATTACTGCCTTTGCGTAAGAACGGTCATGGTTTTGGATCAGCTCATTCACAATCCCCGGCACGTCGAACTCCGCCCATCCGGCTGCGTTCGCCAGATGCATAGCTGCGAGAGTGCACCTGAGCTGATCCTTGAGTGAAGACACATCACAATCAAAGGTCGTGAATATCGCCTTCCCGACCTTCAACTCACAATGTGCGGGAACCAATTTCGTCCCGTCCGAGAGACCGACAACGCGGTAAACAATTTCGTTCATCATCAGAAATCCTCCTCGTCCCTCATGCTCATTACCGAATCCCCTGTGTTGCACGTTGTCTGGCGTAAATGGTTCATAACCCGCTCCATAGACATAACCCTGTCCTGCAATTCGTAGATCCGCTCAGACAGATTCCAGATGACTTTGGCGAGCAGATAGTTCCTCCACGACCAGACGGCAACACAGACGGCGAGGAGAGTGACGATGAGCTTGCTGTAAAGGTCCATCAGATCACCTCTCATCCCGTTTGACCATGCTCGACTCAACCAGGCCGATCAGAATCTGGTCGATCTCTTCACGAAGCCTGTGCGTCGTGTCTGCCACTTGCCCGATGTCAGGAACATTCCCCGTGACGGTTCCGCTGAGTATTTCCTCGAGTTGATCGAGGCTCTTGCGAGCGGCGACAATACCCTCACCGGCCTTAGTCAAGGCCTTGTTTCTTTCGTTAATCCACTGGATCGACAATGACACCTGATTTTCGTCTTCCTTCATTTGAGCTCTCCGGTAAGTGCCCGCGTTGCGGTATTGAGTGTCGGCAAGAAGCCTTCCCTGTTTTGAAAACGATTCGTCCCGATGTATCTCTGGATGACTTGCGCAGATCTCGTGATCCGTACAATCCGACCAAAAGCATTGGCCTCGGTCTCTTTGCCGACTTCTTTGAATACAAAGAGAGAACCGTTTGTCGTTGCGCGGCCTGCGGCGGCTATAGCTACTGGGAGGACGGCAAAGTTGTTTTGCTCAAGCCTCAGGGAGTCAAACCCCACAAAGACATGCCAAAAGACGTCGCTGAGGTTTTCAACGAAGCTCAAGCTATCTACGGAAATTCGCCACGAGCGGCGTGCGCCATGCTGCGTATTGCGGCCGAGAGACTGGTCAACCATCTCCGCCCGGGAAGCGCCAAACTTGCCGATAAAATCGCAACGCTCGACATCAACGATCTGCAAAGAGCGATCCTTGATGCCTGTCGCCTTACGGGCAACGAAGCGGTTCACCGAAACGTCATTGACTTTTCCGAATCCAACGAAGAGGCTCTCGAGACGGTCAAGCTTTTGTCGAACGGCATTAACCGCTTGGTCGACGAACTGATTACTCAGCCCAAAGAATATGAAGCCTGCATTGCCAGAATGAAGGCTGCGAGGGAGGCCAAGAGCTGACATCAGATCAACTCCTCGATGCTCATGATTCGCTTGCGCTGGCTCTCACCCTTGAAGTAGAGAAAGACGCTCGAACCATAAATGCGGTTAAAGATGCGTTCGCCCAACTTCGCCTTCAGCGTGTTGGGATTGATTTCCTTCGTGTCGGGCTTCACGTCCGGCAGAAGATTTGTGACGTAGATAGTCGGAAGGTGCTTGCTGTAGCGCACGTCCAGCAAGGACATCAGTTGTGACTCCTCGAAAGCTGAACCGTTCTGAACGCCGATCTCATCGATGACGAGGAGCGGTGCCTTTACGAGGGCGTCATAGTCTGCCGTGTCGGCCTTGAAGGCATCTGCCTTGCGAATGGCGCGGAGCACGTCCCACATCGGCACGTAGAGCCCCTGCACCTTGCCGAGAAGCTCCTGCAGAATCGCGCATGCCATCATCGTCTTGCCGGTGCCGCACTGGCCGTAGAGGCAGAAGCCGACGCCCTTTGGAGCGATCTTCTCGAAGTGGTCGACGTAGAGCCGGGCCTGGCGAAGCGCCTCACAGAGTTGCGCATTCGTCTCACGGAAGCCCTTGAGCGTCTTGCCTACGAACTCATCAGGGATGCAGGCACGTCGCACAGCGGTGTCGTGAGCAGCCTTCGCGGCCTCCTCTGCACGCTTTTTCTCGAGTGCCTCAGCTTCTGCCTTGAAGCGGTCACGCTCAGCCTTTTCTTCAGGAGAGTTCCAACGCTCCTCAGCGCACATCGGACATTCAGGCGTATGAGCAACCTTTCCGCCTACGATCGCCTGCTCGACCGTGTACTGACCGTGCTTCGGACAGGTCAGCGTCACCTTTCGGACCCCCGTCTCCCTAAAAATCTTTACTACATCGTTCATCAGAAACTCCCGTCGCCGTAGTAGGCGTCATCGAAAATGAGTGGCTTGTTGTTGCGTTGTGCGTATGACTGGCTCTGCGGCCTGCTCTTGGCGAACTCTTCTGCTTTCGTCGCCCACGTTCTCCAGGCGGCCAGCCAATTGCTGAACTTGTTGTCCTTCGAGATGTGGAAGTTGACGAACTTGGTGAACTCCGTCTGAGCGTTGATGCTCGGATGCTTTGCTTGTGCGTACTCAAGGTATTCAGGCGGGATAGAGTCGTCAGGCGAGAATGGGCAGCTTGTCTTTGGCTTGGCTCTTGTCGCCTTTGGCTTTTCGACCTTTTTACCGTCGTTGGTAAGATGGTCGGTTTCCCACGGCGCTTGCGCGGGCAAGCTATTCCCTGTTTCCTTCTCTGTTCCAGTTATCTGTTCCTTTCCCTGTTCTACTTCCTTGTTAGGGTTCACCATGTGAACCACCCCTCCTTCATGAGATGAACTACCCCCCTGTACGAGATGAACCACCCCTCCTTCATTTGGTGAACCACCCTCCTTCATGTCGTGAACCACCTTCACCTCATGACCCTCCTTCATGTCGTGAACCACCCCTTTCTTTTTCCTCACTGGTTTGAACGCTTCAGACTGGAGATTGAGGGTGTATCTCGTGCTCAGGATTTCTCCACGATCACCAAATTCACGAGACATCGTGAGTAGATTCATTTCTACGAGAACTCCGATGGCCTTTCGGACGGTGTTCAATGACCGGACGCCCATCTCATCCGCAATCGTAGAAATGCTCGGGCAACACAAACCCGTTTCCTTGTTGTGGTGATATGCCAGCACAACAAGGCAAGATTTTGCGTTCACGTCTTTTATGACTTTTGGCATTGCCCAATCGATCGCGGCGTAACTCATAGTCAGTCCTCACAGACGCGCCGAGTCAGCTTGTTCAGCTCGGACGCTTTAACGCCAGTAAGCTGAGCAAACTGTTCCAAATACTTCGGCGTCACGCTGTTGCGCTTGCACCATCCCCACACGGTTTGGCGGCAAACGCCAAGCTCCCTAGCCAACTGGCTATGAACACCGTAGGTGATGCCGCGCTTTTGGCCGTATCGTTCGAGCGCGAGCGACACCGTCGTAGCTTGCTTCATGTATCCTCCTAGGTAGTTAAATTACCGTTAACACATTATAAAGCAGATTTAGCATTAGCGCTAAACGCAAGGTGTTAAATTCTCATTTACTATGCGAGGTAGACAAAGGAGGCTGTTATGTCAGCTGTAAGCGAACGCATCAAAGCTCTAATCGAGCAGTCGGGGCTTTCGTATCGAAGCCTCGCAAAGAAAGTAGGCGTTTCAAACGTCACCGTCCGCAACTGGGCTATCGGCCACAGCGAACCAAACCGAGAAGGGCTGGAAGCGCTTTGCGAGATATTTGGAGTGACACCCGCCTATGTTATGTTTGGCGATGCCAACTCACCCGTCCAAACCCTGGTTGAGGACGGCATTGTTTCTATCCCGCACGTCAATGCTGAGGTTTCCTGTGGCCACGGCTTTCTGAATACCGATGAACTGGAACTCATCCGTTTTGTGCGAGTCTCTCAGGGATTCATCCGCAGGTACTGCCCATCTGCCAACGTTCGTTCTCTTCAGATAATGGCGGCGTTCGGGGATTCAATGGAGCCAACTCTCCACGAAGGAGACGCTGTCATTGTTGACATCTCAGAAAAGAAGATCGTTAGAGATGGCATGTATGTCGTCCGTATCGGCGAAGGCTTGTTCGTCAAGCGCGTACAAGTAACCCCAGAAGGCTTGCGCCTTCTTTCCGACAACAAGTTTTACGAGCCCATCAACACAACACCAGAAAGCATTGAAGTAATCGGCCGCGCTTACGTCGGTCTTTGCATCAAGCGGTTGTAATACCCCATACCTCCCACACAAAAGGTCGAGCTGCACGCTCGGCCTTTTTTTTGCGCCTTTTTTTGCGTCTGTTTGATCTCTGTTAACAAAACTTGAACTAGCCGCAAAACGCGCGCTAAACAAAAACTAGCACTCTACGCTCAACTGTGTTAATATCTCTTTAACAGGTTAGCTAAACAACCTTTAGCGCTTGCTACCCGAGCCGCAAGGCAAGGCATCGATGGGAAGGGCATCGACTCTCGGCGCGCTACAGCGCCCCCTCCCGCGGACGAAACCCCGCCCTCCCGAGCAAGGAGCCTCGGCGGCGGCACGGAGCGAGAGAAAGGGACTGCAGCGATGTCCGAATCTCGGCACTTAGCTGTGTCGGGGACCGCCTGAGAAGCGGCTGCGCCGTTGGCTAGAAGGGTCTAGCGACGCGCAGTACAGCTCAGAACGGTAGTCGCAAAGGTCGCGCATGAAAAGTGAGCGGACGGCTGGAGGGTATCTTCCAGTGCGGTTGGGTTGGGGACCACCTGAAAACGACGCAAGCTCGCCCCACGAGCTAGATCAGGATCAGTCTTCGGACAGAGGGCATGTTAGCCCCGA
>ERZ506988.127-NODE-127-length-35750-cov-18.273_pt1 | contig 35750 bp, 21 predicted proteins | sample MGYA00512884_ERZ506988 | MGnify/ENA metagenome assembly ERZ506988 | reverse complement strand
TGCACTTCTCGTGCACCCCTTTCAGACAAATTGATCCAGCCACTTTTCACTTTTTTCTTCGTCCACGCTTTCCACCAGCATGAATTCACTGAGGAGAATCTGCTTGGCGGTGGTAAGCAGCCGCCGTTCTCCGGCGGACAGTTTCTTTTCCGTTTCCTGTACGGCCAGGGTCCGGACCACATCGGCCACTTCAAAGATGTCCCCGGTCTTCATTTTATCCACGTACATGTTGTACCGGCGGTTCCAGGTGATCCGCTTCATCTTGTTTTCCGGGCGGGCCTTCAGCACATCCTCCACCTTGGGGAGGATGGCTTTGTTCACAATGGGGCGGAGCCCGATTTTATCCACATTGACTTCCGGGATCAGGACCTTCATATCGCTGAGCAGCATCTTCAGTACGAAATAATTCACCGGATGGCCGTCGATCTGCTTCTGCTCCACATTCTTTATCACAGCTGCCCCATGCATGGGGTACAGCACCTTGTCTCCCACTGCAAACATTCTGCTACCTCCTTACGTACAGAGTCGATACAACAACTACAACTGTATTTATTGTAGCACGGAAGCAGCAGGAAGTCAAATTTTTAGATTATAACACTTATCTTATGTTCCTGTCAACGTTTTTTGTGAAAAATCGGGTGCCGTTTTCACGGCACCTGCTGTCAATGGTCAATTGTCAATTGTCAATTGTCAATTGTCAATGGCCGAAGGAAGCCAGATGCGCCGCATCTGGCTGTGAAGGAGGACGCACCTGACGCTGCTAACCCACCACCCATGCTGCGCATGGATACCCCCGCCCTTAAAAAGGGCGGATAGTCGCCCGGTGCTTCGGCCAATTGCTTATGCACCAGGGCGTCAGCCCGGCGTGCAATAATATATCCGCCCTTTTCAAGGGCGTAAGCAGGCGCCCGACGCTTTAGCGGCGTTGGCGGTCGCTTATGCCGTAGCTGGGGACCAGCCGCCCGGCTGGTGGTGGGTTAGCAGCCGAAGGCTGCGTTTTTCTTCAAAAATTTGCCTGCAAATTTTCTCCTTCTGCCTCTCACATCCCGCTCTGCGTTCTTATCCTTTCCAGCCTGTCGTCGGTGGCCGGATGGTCGGAGAGCATTTTCCCGAAGAACCCCAGCTGGGGACTGTGGTACAGGCTGTCCAGCTTGGCCAGGCCGCTGTACAATTCCGGTCCCAGGCCCAGCTGGCAGGCGTAGGCATCGGCGGCATATTCATCCTGCCGGGAGCAGTACCGGTTGAACAGGGTGAGAGGCCACCCCAGAAGCCAGTTCCCCAACCGGAGGATGAAGTTCATCACAATACAGAAGAACACCAGGATGAACCCCAGGATGGGGATGAACTGGAGCACCGTCAGAAGGGCCAGGAACAGGCTGTAGATCCGGAAGCAGGCCCGGTTGGCCGTGGACATGCCCCAGAGCAGCAGCAGCTTCCAGGTGTGCCCTTTCTGCAAGTGACCCATTTCGTGGGCCAGGATCCCGGACAGTTCCTCTACCGTAAAATATTGGAACATGGGCTCGTTGACAATGATGTTGTTATCCCCCAGGGCACAGGCGTTGAAGGATTTTTCCGGGTTCACATACAGGTGAAAGGTTTCCCTCTGGAGCCCGCCCCGTTGGATCACCGGTTCCAGGGCCTGTTCCAGCACCTGTTGGTAAGGTCCCCGGGCGGATTTCCAGCCGCTGGTAAAGATCATCACCCGCTGGAAAAAGGGAAGCTGCATCAGCAGCCCCGGTACCAGGATCAGCACCGTCATCAGCCATTCCTGCCACCCGGGATTGGCATCCAGGGTGCGGATGGTCTGGGGCGGCAGCAGGAACGCCGCCAGCAGCAGGAAGAACGGGCTCCACAGGGACAGGAGCATATAGTTGACAAAAAAGGATACGATCATCAAAAGGGCGCTCACAGCGTGGACCTCCTTTTTACAGACAGGGGCGGGCCGCCCGGCGTGCGGCCCCTACAGGTCCCCGGCTCCGTAGGGGTTCCACGCCGGGGAACCTGCCCTAAACTGGTCCCTGATGGGTAAACGGTTTTATTTATATTCCTCCGCCAGTTTCTTGAACAGGGGCAGGGATTTTTTGATGGTATCATAGCTGATGCAATAGCTGGCGCGGAAATAACCCGGGCAGCCGAAATCCGTCCCCGGCACCAGGAGCAGATCGTACTTTTTGGCCCGTTCGCAGAAGGCGTAATCATCCTCTTCCAGGCATTTGGGGAACAGGTAGAAGGCCCCCTGGGGCTTCAATACCGTAAATCCGGCTTCTTTCAGCCCCTGGTACAGCAGCTGCCCGTTCCGCTCGTAGGGAGCGATGTTGGAAGGTTTCCCGGCGCACCGGGCCACCACCAGCTGCCACAGGGACGGGGCGTTTACGTGGCATTCCACCCGGGCAGCCCCGGCAATAGCACCGAATACCTTGGCAAAATCCGTCACTTCACCGGGCACCACAATATACCCGATCCGTTCCCCGGGCAGGGAGAAAGATTTGCTGTAGGAGTAGCACACCAGGGTATTTTTGTAGTACAGGGGGATATAAGGCACCTGGATATCCCCATAGACGATTTCCCGGTAGGGTTCATCGGCGATGATGAAAATGGGATGGCCGTATTCCTTTTCCTTCTTTTCCAGCACCGCGGCCAGATTTTTGATGGTTTCTTCCGAATACACCACCCCGCTGGGGTTGTTGGGAGAGTTGACGATGACCCCTTTGGTGTGGGCATCCACCAGTTTTTCAAAGGCGTCGAAATCGATCTGGAAATCTTCCGTCCGGGCCGGCACCACTTTCAGGCTGGCCCCGGTGGATTCCACAAAACACCGGTATTCCGGGAAGAAGGGGGCAAAGGCAATGAAGTTGTCCCCGTCTTCGGCCAGTGCTTTAAAGGAGATGGTGATGGCCGCTGCAGCACCGCCCACCATGAACAGGTTGGCCCCGGTGAAATGGGTGCCGAACCGGCGGTTGATGTCTTTGGCCAGGGTTTCCCGGACTGCCGGATTCCCGGGAGCCACCGTATAGCTGTGGATGGCCTGGGGCGGCAGTTCGTTCATGATGTCGATGACCGCCTCTTTGATATAGTCCGGCGCCGGCACATTGGGGTTGCCCAGGCTGAAGTCACAGATGTTCTCCGCCCCCACCTCTTTGGCCCGCTTCTGGCCGTATTCAAAAATGGTCCGGATGGTGGATTTTTTGGAACCCAGTTCATACATTTTTTCGTTTACCATAAGATCACCTGTATTTCTGTGTGTATTGGTACCATTATAGCATAAAAAAAGAGCCGTTGCTTGTGCAACAGCCCTTCTCTCTTTCCCATCAGCCCAACAGGGATTTCACCATGGCGTTGACCCGCTGACCGCTGGCCTGGCCTTTGGTCCGGGCCATAACGGTGCCCATGACCTTGCCCATATCCTTCATGGATTTGGCACCGGTCTTTTCGATGACTTCCGCTACAATGGCCTTCAGCTCTTCGTCACTGAGCTGCTGGGGCAGATATTTCTTCAGCACTTCGATTTCCTGCTGATTCTTCTCCACCACATCAGGACGGTTGGCATCCTTGACCTCTTTGATGGTATCTTCTCTCTGTTTGACTTCCTTCATGATGACGGCCAGAACGGCGTCATCCTTCAGTTCTGTCTTTTCGTCAATTTCTTTGTTCCGAATGGCAGCCCATACCATACGCAAAACGGCCAGCCGAAGCTTGCCGTTTTCCCGGTCTTTCATGGCCTGTTTCATATCGGTTTGCAGAATCTCTCGTAAAGACATCTTCCACGCCCCCAAATCAAGTCAATGAAGATTATCTGGATTTGCGTTTTCTAGCAGCTTCAGACTTCTTTTTCCGTCTTACGCTGGGTTTTTCATAATGTTCGCGTTTTCTCACTTCGGACAGAACGCCAGCCTTCTGCGTAGCCCGTTTGAAACGGCGCAGAGCGCTATCCAAAGATTCGGTTTTGCCAACTCTGATCTCAGTCATCTATATCCCTCCCTCCACGATCTCTTTCGGGAAGTGTAATTTAACATTAACACCTAGCCATTATACCGTAAAAACGCAGTCTCTGTCAACAGAAAATCTGCTGTTTTCTCAGCAGGGCGGCCAGCCCAGTTCTTTTCCGCCTAAAATGTGGAAATGCAGATGGGGCACGGTCTGTCCCCCTTCCACGCCGGTGTTCACCACAACGCGGAATCCTTTTTCGGCAATGCCCAGTTTCTTGACGATTACCGGCAGAACCTTTTTCACATGGACCAGGATCTCAGGGGATGCGGTGAGGATGTTCTCCGTATGTTCCTTGGGAATCACCAGTACATGGACCGGCGCCCCGGGATTCAGATCGTTGATCACGATCACCTGGTCATCTTCGTAAACCCGTTTGCTGGGAATCTCCCCGGAAACGATTTTGCAGAATACGCAGTCAGTCACAGTCTCACCCCCTGTTCATGGAATCCTTTATATTATACCACCCTTCAGCCCGTCCTCAAAGAGATTTTCCAGCCGAACGGCAGAAATTTTTCCCTTCATGTTTTCCGGGCTGTCCGCGTACACCCGCACATAACCGGGAGTCAGGCCTTCCCACAGGCCGTTGTTTTTGTTCCGGCGCTCCCAGAGTACGGTGCTTTCCCGGCCGATCTGTTCCTTTCGGTAGGCCAGGTTCCCTTCCCGGTCCACTTCTTCCAGCCGGTGGACCCGTTCCTGTTTTTCCTGGTTGGAGATCTGGTCCGGCATCACCGCTGCCGGAGTCCCCTTCCGCTGGGAATAAGGGAAGATGTGGATCTTGCTGAACCGGCACTGGCGGATAAAGTCCAGGGAAGCCTGGAAATCTTCTTCCGTCTCGCCGGGGAAGCCCACGATCACGTCCGTGGTAATGGCCACATTGGGCACCAGGCTCCGGATCTTTTCCAGCAGCTGGGCGAATTTGGCCGTATCATAGGGACGGTGCATCCGGGCCAGAGTGCTGTCGCAGCCAGCCTGGAGGGGCAGATGGAGATGGGCGCACAGCCGGGGCTCCCGGGCCATCAGGTCCAGCAGGGTATCTTCCACCTCCACGCTTTCCAGGCTGCCCAGCCGCAGCCGGGGCACCTGGGGCTCGGCGGAAAGGGCCGCCTTCACCGCATCGGAAAGATGGGGACCGCCAGAGATTTCCTTGCCGTAGCAGCCCAGATGGATACCGATGAGAACGATTTCCTTGTACTGTTCCGCAGTCAGTTTGGCCACTTCTTCCCGGATGTTGTCCAGGGACCGGGAACGGAGATGGCCCCGGGCGTAAGGGATGATGCAGTAGGCGCAGTACTGGTCGCACCCTTCCTGGATCTTCAGGAAGGCCCGGTTCCGGCTGGCATCCACTGCCGCATCCAGTTCTTCGAATTCCCGCCCCACCGGCAGGTCGTGGACCGCATTGATGGGGGCTTCGTCCGGGCTTTCTCCCAGCCGTTCCCGGACCAGTTCCACCACTTTGCTCCGGTCCTGGTTGCCGATGATCAGGTCCACCCCGTCGATGTGGACCACTTCATCCGGCGAAGTCTGGGGATAGCAGCCGGTGACCACGATCAGAGGCTTGGGATCCCGCCGGGCCGCCCGGTGGATGATCTTCCGGCTTTTGCTCTGGCCCATGTTGGTGACCACGCAGGTGTTGATGAGACAGATGTCCGCCGGTTCTTCAAAATCCACGATCTGGAATCCGGCATCCCGGAAGAGTTTTTCCATGGATGCGGTATCCGACTGGTTCACCTTGCATCCCAGTGTATAAAAAGCGATTTTCTTCATGCTGTGTTTTCCTTATCCTCCCAAATTCCCTGTTTCGTACATAATGGCCGTCAGGGTGGCCAGGGCCGCCGTTTCTGTCCGCATGATCCGGGGTCCCAGGCTCACCGAATGCCAGCCCAGTTCCTGGGTCAGGGCAAATTCGTCCTTGGAGATGCCCCCTTCGGGACCGATCAGGAAAGCGATGGATTGGGCGTCCTTGTGGGCCGCCAGCACTTCCCGGATGCCCCGGGTGTCTTCCACTTCATAAGCCACGATCTTCAGTTCCGCCGGACACTGGGTCACAATGTCCCGGAATTTCGCCGGCAGAGCCACCTGGGGGATGATGTCCCGCTTGCTCTGCTTGGCCGCCGCTTCGGCGATTTTCTGCCACCGTTCCTGTTTTTTGGCCGCCTTGGCCGGATCCACCTTCACCACGGAATGGTCCATGATGGCCGGACGGATCTCCGTGACCCCCAGCTCGATGGCTTTCTGGATCACCCATTCCAGCTTGTCCTGTTTGGGCAGCCCCTGGATCAGGGTCACCTTCACCGAAGGTTCATGGCTTTTTTCCAGGGTCTCCACCAGGGCCAGGTCTACCCGGTTTTCTCCGAAGCCGATGATCTTCATCACTGCCGCCACCTGGTCCAGGCTGACGATCTGGAGCTGTTCCCCCAGCTTCATCCGCAGCACATGGGTGATGTGATGGGCGTCCTGCCCGTCAATGGACATGGTTTCCCCGAAATCCCGGGGTACAAAGAACCGGTACACGTCAGTCTTCCTTTCCCATGGTCACGGCGCACCAGCCCGCCTTCCGTTTCACATCCAGGAAGGTGAAGCCGTTTTCCTTTGCCACTTTTTCCACATCCGGCAGCCGTTCCTCGATGATACCGCTGGCCAGGAACCGGCCGTTCTGCCGCATCTTCACCGCCACTTCCGGCAGTACCAGGATGATGATATCCGCAATGATGTTGGCAATGATCAAATCCGCCTGTCCCGGGGTCCCGTCCAGCAGGTTCCCCTGGTTCACGGTGATCCGGTCGCTGAGGCCGTTCTGGGCAATGTTCTCTTTGGCCACTTCCACGGCCTTTTCGTCGATGTCCACCGCGTGGATGGTTTTGGCTCCCAAAAGCGCCGCCGCCATGGCCAGGATGCCGCTGCCGGTGCCCACATCGAACACTTCACAATCCGGAGTCACCAGTTCTTCCAGCCGCTGGATGCACATGCTGGTGGTGGCATGGGTGCCGGTGCCAAAGGCCATGCCCGGATCCAGGGCGATGACCTTTTCTTCCCCCTGGGGTTCGTAGGTTTCCCAGGAAGGTTTGATCACGATCTTCTTTCCCACTTTGGTGGTGTGGAAGTACTGTTTCCAGGTGTTGGCCCAGTCCTTTTCACTGATCTGCCGGAACAGGGTGGGCCCGAAGCGGAATTTCCCGATCCGTTCTTCAATGGTCTGGAGGCCCTGTTCAATGGCATCCAGTTTTTCCTGGAGCTGGTCATTTTCCGGGTAGTAGGCGGAAACGGTAACCACCTCCGTATTTTCCTGATGGGGAATGTCGCAGAGTTCCCAGGTGGCGCTTTCCCGCAGCTGGTTCAGCAACAGAGGGTCTTCGATTTCCACCCCGTTCCGGGCCCCCACTTCCCGAAGCAGATCCGCCACGGCTTCCACAGCCTCATGGGTGACTTTTATGCTCACTTGCAGCCAAGATTCCATATGTAACGCTCCTTTGTACAGATATCGTATTATTATACCATATTGTGGGGGTAAGGGGGAAGAGGTTTACGGAACCGTAGGGGGCGCAAGCCCGGCGGGTTCATCGTTTGTCGTTCATCGTTATGGATGGAACCCGCGGCCAGCGGGTTCCTCTGAAGGAAAACGCAGCCTGCAGCTGCTAACCCACCACCAGCCTGGCGGCTGGTCCCCCGCCCTTGTAAAGGGCGGATAAACGGCACTTCGGGCTGACGCCCTGGTGCATACGCAATGGGTCAAAGACCCGGGCGTATATCCGCCCTTTACAAGGGCGGGGGTATCCATGCGCAGCATGGGTGGTGGGTTAGCAGCCCATGGGCTGCGTATCCTTTCAAAAAAATTTGCCTGCAAATTTTCTCCTTCGCCCGCAGATACGCAAAAAGGACTGCCGCAGCAGTCCTTTTTTGCACACTCAGTTGAATCTCACATACACTGCCTTCAGGTCTTCCAGCCCCAGGCCCATTTTCTGGAACCCGGTGTGGAGAGCCGCTTCGGACAGGTCTTCGTTTTTCTTCGGATCCCCGGCTTCCAGCAGCTGGAGAGCTGCTGCATCCACCGGATGGATGTTGAAGGATACCCCATCGTACACCAGACGGTAGCTCCCTTCCCCGCCCGGCAGGGTCAGGCCGGTGGTGTATTCCCGATGCTGGGTCTTGGGCTGATCCGGTTCCGGCAGCCGCATGCCGCTGGGAGTGATCTCCACCTTCTCCGGCATGCTTTCCACGTCAAAGGTCCCATAGTTGGTCACTTTGCCGTCCAGCACTTTGAAGAAAGGAATGGATTTCTTTTCCCGGTACCAGGTCCGGCCGCCGTGACCGTGGTCCTCCCCACCCCGAAATTCCTGGATGGAAGGTTCCTCGATCTCCCCTTTGCCTTCCGGCACAGGGTTGGGTTTCACCGGCGTGATATCCGGCTTCACCGGTTTCTCCACCGGCGTAATGGTCACCGTGGCATCTCCGCCCAGGATGTTGTAGTTCTTCAGGAAGTCCAGATACTGGTTGGTGGTCTCCGTGGTGAATTCATACCGCCCCGGAGCATTGGTGTAGGAATTGTTGTCCAGGTACGCGTTTCCGTAGGACCCGTAGTTGAACTTCAGGTCGGATACGTTCTTTTCGTCCCCGTTGGTCAATCCCTGCACCCCGGAAGTGGTGAACTTCACAGTGCCAAAAGGCGTGGTCACGTCCTTGGTGTCCACATGGAGGTCCGCCTTGTTGACGATGATGTCCCCTTTGATGGTGACTTTGTAGTTCTTGCTGGCATCGGTGGTCCCATCTGCATGGACGATCCCGCCGCCGCTGAATGCAAGGTCATCCTTGTAGGTTCCGGCATCCGCCGTGGTCCGTCCCGCCCGGTTGGTCTCATAAGCCCCACCAGCTTTAGGCGCCATTTTCAGGCCATCAGTGGAAATCTTGTCACCATTGACAAAGCCAGGATCAACAACCTCTTTGAAAGATCTGTCCTGGGATCCATAGGTCTGGACCATTTCATTGTCCACGGTGATTTCCACAGGGGTCAGGGTGACTTTTCCTGCATTCCGGGTCTTCACATTGTAGTTGGTGATGGTTTGATTGGTCAGCGCGGTTTTGATTTCGTAGTCTTCCACATCTTTGGTGTAGGACTTGCCGTCCATACCCGTGTATACAGCCGGAGAACTGTTTTGAATACCGATGGCCTCCCGGATAGAATCTTCCTTCTTTTCATCCCCATTGACCAACCCATCTAAGGCAGTACGTTCATTACTGTCCAGACCATCCAACACACCTTTGGCATCCCCATAAGACTTGATCAGATCTTTGCTGTCCACATAAAGATCAACCCGGTTCAGCTGTTCTTTACCCACAGTACCCGTTTCAATCTTATAGTTCTGCAGTTCTTTGGTATAGTCAGTCACGGTGATATCGTACCCGCCATCTTTCACATCATTGGTCCGGGTACCATTATCCACCAGTGCATCAGATTTCACAGAAATGTTCAGCGCATCCCTGATTTTATCTGCATCATCGCCATTGACGGTTTTCTTATCGCTGTCTTTCACGTGGAAAGAAGCAGACTTGTCCAAATCCGCTTTGACGCCTGCCACATCCCCATAGTCTTTGGTACCACCAGTGGTATCGATGACCAGAGTGGCCTTTTCAAGGGTTACATTAGACGGATTGACCGTCACTTCATAATCCCCCAAATCTGCAGTCTTGGCCACATCCAGCTTATACCCACCTTCTTTTACGTTGTTGGTATGGGTATCGTCCGTATAGGCGTCCGTTTTATAGGTCAGATTCAGGTCTTTCAGCAGTTGTTCCGCATTATCGCCATTCACTGCGTCTTTAAAGTGGCTGGTATAATCCTTATCCACCGTACCATAAGTAGTGGTCACTTTATCTGTATCCACCACGGCTTTGGCCTTGGTCAGAGTTTCCACCCCATCGGTTCCCCGGCTCACATCATAGTTTTTGATGGTATCCAGGAATTCCGTTTTGATGGCATACCCGCCCTCTTTTACGTGGTTGGTCTTGTAAGTCCCGTCAGCATTTTTGATCAGAGCTTCAGAGGAAGTCGTCAGGCCCATTTCCTTTTCCAAGTCGGAAACTTGATCCCCATTCACGACTGCCGTTTCGGCATTCCGGATATGGGCGGCTCCCTCGATATCGGTCTTGACGCCCTGCCAGTCCCCATAGACCTTGCTGTTGCTGTCTGTGTCAATGACCAGTTTCGCCTTATTCAGGGTCACATTGGCATTCTTCACGGTAACATCGTAGTCATCATGGGTCAGCGTGCCATTGGCTGTAACGATCAGATCATATCCGCCCTCTTTCACATCATTGGTGGGTTTCCCATTTTTATCATAGGCATCGGTGGAATAGGAGAGATCCAACTGTTTCAGCAGTTCGTCCCCCTTATCCCCATTCACCGCCGTATTGAAATGGCTGGCATAGTTTTTATTCACCGTGCCATAGGTGGTGGTCACGTTGTCCGTATCCACCGTAGCCTGGGCCTTGGTCAAGGTTTCCGTACCAGCAACCCCACGCTTTACGGTATAGTTGGTGATGGTATCCGCAAAGGTAGTATCAATGGCATAGCCGCCCTCTTTCACATGGTTGGTCTTGTAAGTACCATCAGGGTTCTGCTGCAGGGCATCGGACGAGGTATTCAGCCCCATTTCTTCGACAAGCTTTGCCTCATCATCTCCATTAACTACAGTAGTCTTAGCATTCCGGATATGGGCAGCCCCTTCCACATCGCTCTTGACACCCTGCCAGTCCCCATAGACCTTGCTGTTGCTGTCCGTGTCGATGACCAGTTCAGCCTTATCCAGGTACACTTTCTTAGAATCACCAACCACGATATTGTAGTTGGTCAGATCGCCGGAAGCAGTAGTTTCCATGTCATACCCATCCGCAGACGCATTCTTGGTGTAGGTACCATTGTCTTTCAACGCTTTGGAAACATCATTGGTCACTGTGACCAGCTGATCGATGGTCTTTCCGTTGGCATCCATCGTATCTTTGGTATCTCCATTGGCAAATCCGGACAGATGGTAAGCGGTCTTGGCGTCTTCCTGGACTTCTTTGGCCTGGCCATAGATCCGATGGATCTCTTCCGGGTTCACCGTCAGGTTGACTTTGTTCAGGGTCACATTGGAATCATTGACCGTCACATCATAGTCATGATAGGTCAGAGAGCCTTTGGCCTGGACTTTCAGATCATACCCGCCGTCTTTCACATTGTTGGTATGGGCAGCATCCTTATAGGCATCGGTAGAATAGGAGAGATCCAACTGTTTCAGCAGTTCGTCCCCCTTATCCCCATTGACTGCCGTATTGAAATGGCTGGTATAGCTGGCATCGACTTTGCCATAGTCTGTGGTTACCTTATCCGTATCCACCGTAGCTTTGGCCCGTTCCAGGGTCACCGTAGAATCATTGACCGTTACGTCATAGTTCTTCAGTGTATTGGTATTGGCTACATCCAGCGTATAGCTGCCATAACTTCCATCGGCGTTGTTTTTCACATGATTGGTCCGATCATATTTCCCATCCCCATTGCTGTCCTGATAAGCATCCGTTTTGTACGTCAGCCCCAGCTCTTGAAGGAGGTCTCCTTCCTTATCACCGTTCAGAGCCTGGGTGGTTTTGTCCAGACTGGACTTGTAGTCCTCATCAACCGTACCATAAGTAGTGATCTTCCCATCCGTATTCACGGTAAGTTTGGCCTTGCCCACATCAATGGTCCCGGTGGTGGTCAAATCGTAGTTGTCAGCGATGTTGACTTCATTTCCCTTGGAATCAGTGATTTTCAGCTTATCAAAGGAAACAGAGTCCTCATAGGTACCATAGTCAGCTGTATTCCGGCCTTTCTGATTGTCCGTATACTTACTATCGGATTTGACGGAAGTATCATAGGTGGCCGTACTGCCCTTGGCGATATTGGTCTGGGTATCCTTCCAATTCTTGATTGTGCCGTCCGTATCCCCATAAGTCTGGGTACCTTTACCGGTAATGCTGGCCTGCCGTTTCAAAATTTCCAGAGTGGCATTTTCGTTTTTGAGCACATAGCCGGCCTTAGCTGCAGCTCCGTTCAAATTGACGTTCAGGTCATAGACGGCATTTTTCCCATCAGCCCCACTCTTTTCAGTGGCTGCGTGAGTCCCGCCCGTACGGGTAGCCGTACCCACAGCACCATCTGCCCCATCTTTCCCCACACTGGTTACCGTGATGCTCTGCCCTTCAGGGACGGAAATATAGTTATCATAAGTCTTTTCCTGGAAAGCATCGGTGAACTCATTGACATTGTGGAGCTTCTTATCCACCCCGGTAAATTCTTCCCGGTTCATCATATAGCCCGAAAGTTTATCGGTTACGTCATCTCCATAGGTCTTGACCTGGTCTTCCACGTAGAGAGTGATGGTGGGCGTGGTCTGGAAGATGAACTTGTTTTCATCGGAACTGTTGGCCGTAAACTTGGTGGAATCCGATGTCCATTGGGCATCCGTTCCACTGTTCAGGTTCTTTCCGAAGGTGTTTTGTTCCGGGGAAGCGCTGTAGATTTTCCATTTTCCCTTGGTATCAATGGCCTTCGGGCTGGAAGTCTCATTCTTAAATTTGCTCCTGGCTCCCTGGGCATCGATCACCACAGCATCATTGGCCGTGCTGGCCGCTTTCAACACACCGCCGTTGGTGTTCTTCCCATTGTAATCCACTCCGTCACCCAGGGTGATGACGCCTTCGGTACCGATGGAAGTGAGTTTGATCTTGCCGCCTTCTCCGTCCGTCCTGGATGTAGTATTGCCTTTCGAATCAGTAGAAGTATTGACTTCAATTCCATGGACGGTCAGATTGCCGGAGGACTGGATGGTTACATTGTCCAGATAATCCTTAAAAGAGTCATCCGTATTCTTGGTGGCTTCCACATTGGTGCCACCGGAATGGATTTCGCCGCCTACGGTTACATCCTTCCCGGTGATGTAGACCCCATGGTCTGCGTAGATGGTCCCATGGTTGTATTGGGTAGCCTTGTTATTCGTATTGCCCGTAACCAATTCGCCATTTCCTGCATCAATTTTAACCGTATCCAAGCCTACGGATTTTCCGATATCTCCCTGGAGGGTAACCTTGCCGCCGTCCGTCTTGATGTTCAGGCTGGAGTTGTACAGATTGGTTTCCTGGACGAAGCCTACGGTAGTTCCCCCATCGATGGCGGCATCATCCCAGGCATTGTTGTTGCCATAGCCCACAGTCAGGAAGGGAGCACTGTTATCCGGCTGTCCGCCGCCGCTCCAGCTGGACCATTTGGTATAGCCATAGACCTGTTCCCCATAATTGGACTTTTTAGGATCTTTATTCCAATACGATTTAGTGACATCCCAGAATTTTGTACCCGTCGTCCCATCCTCATTGGTCACCAGCCCTTCGGGCCCAGTCACCCAATAGAATCCATCCTGATGGCTGGGATCGGCCGGATACTGGGAATAGGGGTTATTATTTTTATCGTTGGTCTTGTTGCGCACACCGGACCCCCTGCCACCGACCCAGAGGGTTTTCTGGGAATTGGGGGTGGAGAGGGAGTTCTCCAGTGCTGTGGTAATGGTGGCCAGATAGCTGTCTCCAGGATCGGCCCCGGACTTGTCCCCTGGATTGGCCAGGCTCCTGCTGGCAAACCAGTTATGAGCAATGAGTGCACTGATATCACTTCTCAGGGTTTCCATTTTGGTGGCATCGTTTTTAATCGTATCATAGGTCACCAGATTGGTCTTTGTATCGGTGTTGCCGTTGGCATATTTTACTGCATAATTCGCCGGCTCAGTCCGCCGGTAATAGATCAGCCATTCATTGATGGACATTTGGGAAGTTTCCGGCGTGGTCCCTTCCATAATGAAAGAATTGTAGCCATCTCCAGCCGTAGTCGTTGCATACCAGCGCGTATGCTGGGTATCCAGCGTCGCTTCCGAATTAGGATATGTCCAGTTCGACCCCTTCACATCTCCAGATTTCAATTCATGGAAGGCATAATGGGATTCTCCTTTGTTAAAATGTTTGGCTTCCGTAGTATAGCTGTATGTCCCATCTTCATTTTTCGTATAGTTGATCCCTACAAAATGATAGGAAGGAACTGAATTGTGATCCAAGTATTCCTGAACCAGCGTTTCTACCAGTTTATTCCATTTTTCTGTCCCGTAAATATAGGTATCATAACTATTACCAGAATTGACAATTCCAGTAATGTTGACTGCACCACCAGGAGTCCCATCCTTTTTACTGGTATCTAAAGTGAGGACACCGCCATTCAAGCCAATGGCGACTTCCCCATCCAGTGTGATGGCTCCGCCATTGGTCGTGATATTCCGATTATTTTGTTCCCCTGACAAATCAATAGCAGATTTCCCTTCTGGAACAACATAACCGAAATACGTACCAACCGTATGGCCTGCAATATTGGCCTTACCTTCTAATCCCGTATCAGCATAAGCACCATTGGCCGTCCCACCCGGTACTTTAAACGATACATTACCACCACTGCCGGAAGTAAAGGTCCCGCCATTGGTGGAAATATCCGCATTGATGATGACGGCACCCACACCATCTCCATCGGTATCAGAATTCAGCTTGACATTCAGTTTGCCGCCGCTTTCGTCAGCGGCAATTTCTTTGTTGATGGTGATGTTGCGTTGGGCTTCCAGGGTCAGGGTGGCTTCCCCATCCCCTTCTACCTTGGGTTTGATGGCCGAATTCACGGTGATGCTGGCGGCCTGGCTGGTGGAAGCAGCCTGGATGGTTACGTCCGTCCCTTTATTTAAAATACCTGTAATCAGATTGGTCTTGATCCAGGAAGTGGAGCTGTAGGTGGCATTGGCGTTCTGAGTAGCAGAAGGCGGGTCATTATAAGTAATCTGAGTCCCACTGCCTTCGTTCACAGTGCCAATCGTCCTGTCTCCAGTCCCCTGGGTAGGCTGGTCGTCCTGAATGAGGATTTCCAGCGGATCCAGCAGCCATTCCCCGTGTTTCCCGGTCACTCCACTGGCATCAATATCCAGCCCATCTCCCAGGCTCAGCACGTCCCCGGAGGTTTCGATCTTGCCCCCGTCCACATTGCCTTTGGCCAGCAGGCTGGTGTTGTCATGGACGATGGTTTTCTGGCCGATGACTTTGATATTTCCGGCGCTCTGGCCTTCTTTTGTGCCGGAGGCGTCCAGAGTGCCGCTGACTTCCACCTGGCCGTGAGAGCCCCCGTCCAGGAGGATCTGGCCCTTTTCGTCTTTCCGCAGGGTCCTGGCTTCGAGGGTGCCGGTGTTGTTCACCACGGTGCCCAGCACGTCGTCGGCGCTTTTGGCGGTCATCACCACATAGCCCCCGTCGGCCTGGATTTTGCCGCTGTTGAGGGCTTTGGCCCGGGCCAGTTCCCCGTCCACGGCGTAATTCAGTTTCCCGTCACTGTCCGGAGACAGAGTCAGCTGTTTTGCGGCGGCCAGGGCTACGGTGCCCCCCGGATTGCTGATGGTACCGGTGTTTTCCACCTGGGCTGCATGGAGAGCTACCAAACCGCCCTGGGCCGCAATGGTGCCTTCATTCAGGATGGCACTGGTATTCCCGTCTCCGATGGTCAGATTCAGGTTGGCGGTGCTGTTGGCGAAGCTTTTCATGAAGGCGTCGTTCAGCTGGGCAGTGGAAGCCACCAGGCTCCCCACTTCTACAGTGGCGGTTTTACCGAACACCACCCCGTTGGGGTTCACCAGCAGCAGGTTCCCGTTGGCAGAGAGAGCTCCGTCGATGACGGACTTCTGGGCTCCGGTGACCCGGTTCAGAGCCACGGCATCCCGGCCGGGCTGGGCGAATTTCACCGCTTCATCCCGGGCAATATTGAACTGGGTCCAGTCCACGGCCATTTTCCCGCTGTTCTGGGTCACGGTCATATTCTTGCCGTTCTGGGCAATGGCTCCCTGGCCGGACTGGATCTGGCCCCCGGCAGGCATGGCATAGCCGGTGCCTCCCAGCGCCAGGGCCAGCAGCACGCCGGCTGTCAGGCAGTTTTTCCATTTTCTGCTGTATTTCAAATGGTTATCCATGGTTTTCCTCCGTAAAGTTTCGTTCCATCAGAAGTAAACGCCGCCGATCAGCCAGAAATGGCCGTTCTTGTGGCTGGTATCGCTGACCGGTTCCTCGGCCCCCAGTCTCCAGGCGTAATCTGCCCGTACGAACCAATCCTGGTACCGGGACCAGATCAGCCCGATGCCCACATCCTGGAGATTCCGGTGATTTTTTTCTCCCGCCGGGGTCAGGCTGCTGTCTTTGTTGATCCATACGCCCCCGTGTTCCAGGTAGAAGGCCAGGTGGAGCTGCTGATCCTGCTTTTTAAGGGGCAGCAGCCAGCGCAGTTCCGCCCGGGTCATATAACCGGTGTCCCCGGACCCTTCACTGGTGGGATACGCCCGCAGGCCGTAAGGACCGCCCAGGTAGAAGTGTTCGGAGGAATCCAGGTTGGAGAAGGCATACTGCCCCCGGGCCGTCAGCAGGAGATAGGTCCGGTCATTCATGTTCTGCCGCCGCTGGATGTACCCGGTGGCCTTGTGGTAGGTGCCGTTGGTCCGGTCGGTGCCGGCCAGCCACCGGGTGTAGATGTCGTCGGAATAGAAGGCATCGTTGGTAATGTTCCCCCATTTGTATTCCACCCGCCAGTCAGTGGCTCCCAGGGTGTCTTCATCGTCCCCATAGAGTGCCAGCACCCCGGCATTCCCATTTTTGTCCCCGTAGGTGGAGTTCCAGATTTTCCGGTATTCGTCCTTGATGTCGCTGTGTTCGTACCGGATCCCGGCATACAGGTTGTGCTTCCGGCTCCGGCGGATGGCGTAATCCAGCCCCAGGGAAGCCACCTTGGAATGGCCCACCCCGTCGTATTGGGCCAGTTCGTCCCCCAGATCGTAGCTGAGCACATTGTACCCAGCGGAAAAACGCCACCCGTCCCGGATCACCGGCAGGGTGTAGTTCAGTCCCCAGTCGAACATCTTCCGGCCGGAGGTGGACATATTGGCGGTAAGATGATCCCCTTCGTGGGCCAGGTTCAGGAAGTCGTAGTTCACGGAATACTGGTTGTACCCCATGGACCGGCTGCCGTAGTTGCTGGCGGTGAAGAGCCCCTGTTTGCCCTTGTATGCATCCACATCCAGCACCACATGGACGCTGCCGGGCTGGGAGCCTTTCTGGAGGGTGGCCTTGGCATCGGCGCCGGCCAGGTCGGTGAGCAGCCAGACGGCCCGTTCCAGATTGTCCCGGGTAAGGTATTTTTCCTTTTTCAGGAAGTTGGTTTCCCGTTCCAGGGCTCCCTGGTGGATGCTGGTGTGATTGTTGATGGTAAAGCCATCCAGGGTTCCCACGGTAACGGTGTATTCCACAATGCCGTCATTGATTTTCTGTACCGGCAGATAGGCGTGGGCCACCAGATACCCTTTGCCCCGGAAGTACCGGGTCAGGACATCGGCGCCATCCTGAAGGTCTTTGAAGGTAAGCAGCTGGCCTTTTTTGTCCGCCAGCAGGGCCTGGAGCTCCGGTTCCGGGATCACATCCTGCCCGGTGATCTTAAAGCCGTTCACCTGGACCTTCAGGGTATCCGGCAGATCCAATTTGGGCCGTTCCGTTTCTTCCACCGCGATCTGCCCGGTGGCCGCTGCAGCCCGCTGGGCTTCTGCCCGGGCCCGGTTCCGGGCTTCGTTCTGCAGCATGGAGGCATCACTCTGCCGCTCGCGGACATTCCGCAGGGCCGCAGCATCTTCCCGGCTGGGTGCCGCTCCGGCCGCCGTGGGCAGTACCCCCAGACTCAGGGCAATGGCCGCCCCGATCATCGGATTCCAATGTTTTCTCATCATCCTTGACTCCCCTCAGTTCTACTGTAAACTTTTCTGTAATGAATAGTCTATTCACGGTATACACTTGTGTTTCTCACAATTCTTTTCTCTATTATACAAGAATTATTATTGTATATCCATATTTTTTACAAGATTTTTAATCGAATTATAGTTATTTGCATTTTTGTCACAAAGAAAAAGGAGCTGTGAAGAAATGAGGATTCATTTCTTCACAGCTCCGTATTTCCCTGCCCTGACTTACTTGAACAGGTCCTTTATTTTGTTCAGGAAACTTTTTTCTTCCGGGTTGATGGCGGTCCCGCTGGCTTCTCCGAATTTCCGGAGTGCCTCTTTCTGGGTATCGCTGAGCCCGGTGGGGATCACCACTTTGATCCGGACCATCTGGTCGCCCTTCTGTCCCGTCCGCAGGGACACGATCCCTTTGCCCTTCAGACGCAGGATCTTGTTGGGCTGGGTTCCTTCCGGAATCTTCACCTTCACCTGGCCATACAGGGTGGGAACTTCGATTTCCGCCCCCAGGGTGGCCTGGACGATGTTGATGGGCACTTCACAGGTTACGGTGGTGCCTTCCCGTCCAAAGAACTTGTGGGGCTTCACGTACAGGTATACGTACAGATCCCCAGGCCGTCCGCCCCGGATCCCGGCTTCGCCCTCGCCGGCCACCCGCAGACGGGAACCATTGTCCACTCCGGCGGGAATCTTCACCGTCAGGACTCTCCGTTTCTTCACCCGGCCCTTGCCATGGCAGTCCTTGCAGGGATGGGTGACGATCTTGCCGGTCCCATGGCATTTGGGACAGCTCCGGACATTGACCACCTGGCCAAAGAGAGAATTCTGGGTAACCCGGATCTCCCCTGTACCATGGCAGTCCGGACAGGTTTCCGGCGTGCTGCCGGGGGCTGCCCCGGAACCATGACAGGTTTCACATTCCTCTTCCCGGTTCACGGGCACCTTCTTCTCCGTACCAAAGGCCGCTTCCTCAAAGGTGATCTGGGTATCCATCCGCAGGTCAGCCCCCTGCCGGGGACCATTGTCGGCCCGGCGGCCGGCGCCCCGTCCGGCACCTCCAAAGAACATATTGAAGATGTCGTCCATGCCTTCTCCGCCGCCGAAACCGCCAAAGCCCTGGAACCCGCCGCCGAAGGGGTTACCGGCACCAGGGCCGGCCCCTCCGCCGTTCTGGAAAGCGGCATGGCCGTACTGGTCATAGGCCGCTCTCTTCTGGGGATCGCTGAGGACACTGTAGGCTTCGTTGGCCTCTTTGAATTTATCCGCTGCTTCCGGATTGTCTTTGTTCAGGTCAGGGTGATACTTCCGGGCCAGTTTGTGGTAGGCCTTTTTCAGTTCATCGGCTGTGGCGTTTTTGGAAACGCCCAGCACCTCATAGTAGTCTCTCTTCTCTGCCATCCGTATCTCCCTCTAGGAAAGCTTATTTCTTGTCGTCGTCAACGACTTCCGCATCCACTACATCGTCGTCGGCTTTCTTGCTTTCAGTCCCTGCATTGGCACCAGCGTTGGCATCGGCACTGGCAGCACCCTGGGCAGCGCCCTGATTCTGCTTGTACAGCTCAGCGCTCAGTTCATACAGAGGTTTCTGCAGGGCTTCGGTATCGGCTTTGATCTTGTCGGTATCGTCGCCTTTCATGGTTTCTTTCAGGGTGGCGATGGCGTCCTGGACCTTCTTGATCAGGTCGTCATGGCCCTTGCCGTTCATGTCTTTCACGGTCTTTTCAGCCTGGTAAATCAGGGTATCGGCCTGGTTCTTGGCTTCCACGGCTTCTTTCCGTTTCTTGTCAGCGGCTTCGTTGGCCTGGGCTTCCTTCACCATCTTGTCCACTTCTTCCTTGCTCAGGCTGCCGGAAGAGGTGATGGTGATCTTCTGTTCCTTGCCGGTCCCCAGATCCTTGGCGCTTACGTTTACGATACCGTTGGCATCGATATCGAAAGCCACTTCGATCTGAGGCACTCCCCGGGGAGCTGCCGGAATGCCGGACAGTTCAAAACGGCCCAGGGTCTTGTTGTCCGCAGCCATTTCCCGTTCGCCCTGGAGTACGTGGATATCCACAGAGGGCTGGTTGTCAGTAGCCGTGGAGAATACCTGTTTCTTGGAGGTGGGGATGGTGGTGTTCCGGTCAATGATCTTGGTCATCACACCGCCCATGGTTTCGATCCCCAGGGACAGAGGCGTTACATCCAGCAGCAGGACGTCTTTTACATCCCCAGCCAGCACGCCGGCCTGGATGGCGGCACCCATGGCTACACATTCATCCGGGTTCACCCCGTGAGCCGGTTCCTGGCCCATGGTCCGTTTGATGGCTTCCTGTACCGCAGGGATACGGGAAGAACCGCCCACCAGCAGGACCTTGTTGATGTCTTTGGCGGTCATGTTGGCGTCGCTCAGGGCCTTGTTCACGCAGACGATGGTCCGGTCAACCAGGTCGCTGGTCATTTCATCGAATTTGGCACGGGTCAGATCCAGGTCCATATGCACAGGGCCGTTGGGGCCTGCGGAAATGAAGGGCAGGTTGATGTTGGTGGTCAGCATGTTGGACAGTTCGATCTTGGCTTTTTCAGCCGCTTCACGGATCCGCTGCATGGCCATCTTGTCGCCGGTCAGGTCGATGCCGTTCTGTTTCTTGAATTCATCGCACATCCAGTCCATGATCCGTTTGTCGAAGTCATCGCCGCCCAGATGGGTATCCCCGTTGGTGGATTTTACTTCGAACACGCCGTCGCCCAGTTCCAGGATGGACACATCGAAGGTGCCGCCGCCCAGGTCGTAAACCAGGATGGTATGATCGTCGGATTTGTCAATACCGTAAGCCAGAGCTGCAGCCGTGGGTTCGTTGATGATCCGTTTTACATCCAGTCCGGCGATCCGGCCTGCATCCTTGGTGGCCTGACGCTGGCTATCGTTGAAGTAAGCCGGTACGGTGATGACGGCTTCGGTGACTTTTTCACCCAGATACCGTTCCGCATCGCCCTTCATCTTTTCCAGGATCATGGCGGAAATCTGTTCCGGCGTGTAGTCCTTGCCATCGATGGTCACAGTGTATTTGGTGCCCATGTGCCGTTTGATGGAGCTGATGGTCCGTTCCGGGTTGGATACAGCCTGGCGTTTGGCCAGCTGGCCTACCAGTCTTTCCCCGTTTTTCGTAAAGCCAACCACGGAAGGAGTCAGCCGGCCGCCTTCCTGGGTGGTGATAACCGTAGGTTCGCCGCCTTCCATCACAGCGACTACGGAGTTGGTGGTCCCCAAGTCAATACCAATAATCTTAGACATAATGAATTCCTCCTGTCAAATCTGGAATTGTCAATCGTTCAACACGTTGTTTTCAGTCATTGCGGACAACCCGCACCTTGGAATGACGGATGACGTCATCACCGATCTTGTAGCCCTTTTCCAGGACCAGGTCAATGCTTTCATCCGGCAGATCCGGGTTGCTGCCCTGCATCACGGCTTCATGGATCTGGGGATCGAAAGGCTTGCCTTCCGCCGGGATCTCTTCGATGTGCAGGGTCTGGAGTGCCTTTTCAAACTGCTTGTGGATCATTTCCATGCCTTTTTGGATGGCCGCTCCGTCTTTGCTGGATTCCATACTGGCTTCCGCCCGTTCGAAATTGTCCAGCACCTTCAAAAATTCCCGGGCCACCTGACCGGTTACATACCGGCCCAGCCGTTCCCGTTCTTCGTTGTTCCGTTTCCGGAAGTTGTCGAAATCCGCCTGCAGCCGCAGGAGTCTGTTCTGCAGGTCAGCGATCTGCTGGTCCTGCTGGGCGATTTTCTCGTCTTTGGGATCAGGAGCCGCTGCTTTTTCGTCTTTTGCCTCAGCCTGGTCAGCTTCCGCTGCCTGGGCCTTTTCTGCGGTTTCTTCTGCCGCTGCCTGGGCTTTGGCCGCTTCTGCCGCTTCCGCCTGGGCGGTTTCTGCGTTCTTCTGCTGGTCCTCTGTCATTGGTCCTCCCCTACTTTTCATCCATTTTATTCATGACCACCCGCAGGTAGTTGTGAAGGTAATCCATGACGGAAATCACCTTCCGGTATTCCATACGGGTCGGTCCCAGGACCGCCAGGGTCCCCACCACCTGTCCGTTGAGACGGTAGGTGGCCTGGATCATGCTGCAGTCCTGGATGCCGGAAAATTTGTTCTCGCTGCCGATGGTCACCTTCAGGCCCGAGTCCTTGTCGGCCATCAGCATGTCTTTCAGCATCTGCTCTTCCTCCAGCACGCTCAGCAGCTCCCGGATCCGTTCCGGATCCTTGAATTCCGGCTGGCTGAGCAGCTGTTTGGTGCCGCCCAGGTACATCTTGTTCTCTGACTGGCCGCTCCGCATCTGTCTGACCACCTGGATCAGAGAAGCATACAGGGCTTTGTCCCCGGCCAGGGCATCCCGGACGTCTTTCAGGATCTGGTCTGTGATATCATTCAGCTTCATCCCATGGAGTTTGTTGGTGACTCTCTGGGCCAGGGTGTCCATTTCCAGGCGGCTCATGCCGGCCGGGATCTGGATCACACTGTTGTCCATCCGCCCGTCATTGGCCACGATGCACAGGATGGCCTGGTGCTCGTTCAGGGGCAGGAAGCGAAGATAGGAAAAAACGCTTTCGCTGTCCTTGTTGGCCAGCACCACGGACACGTTCTTGCTCATCCGTGACAGGATCTTGGCGGTGGACTGGAAGATATCATCGATGCTGTGGACCCGTTCCCGGAACCAGCTGTTGATCAGCGCCACATCATTGGGCGCCAGGGCATCGGGCTTGGCAATGGAATCCACATAGTACCGATAGGCAGCCGCCGACGGGACACGTCCCGCCGAAGTGTGGGGCTGCTCCAGATAACCCAGCAGTTCCAGGTCGGACATTTCGTTCCGGATGGTTGCCGGGCTGATCCCCAGATTGTATTTCCTGGCGATGCTGCGAGATCCTACAGGCTCCGCCGTTTCAATATAGTCTTCAATGATCAGTTGAAGAATTTTTTTCTTGCGGTCACTCAGCACTGTAATCATCTCTCTTCTGGATTGTTAGCACTCTAATTATTGGAGTGCTAACATCTAAGTGTAAAGATACACCTCTTTAGTCAAATTGTCAATAGTTCTTAAAAAAATATTTGCCTTTTTACAAAAATTCCTCAAAGGCCAGATTTCCGTACCGCATCCCCTGTTCCGTCAGCCGGATCCGGTTCCCTTCCCGGGTGATCCAGCCCTGTTTCCGGCAGTGGGCGAAGCCTTCTTCATATATATGGAAGAAATCTTCTCCCGTCCGCCGGGCGAATTCCTCCAGGGACAGGCCCTTGGCGGTGCGCAGGTTCATAAAGACCAGTTCCGCCCGGCGGTCTTCGCAGGTGAGGCTTTCCCGTTCCGGCGGGGCTCCCTGGAGATAGGCCTGGAGATTCCGGGGATTGGTCTCCCGGGTTTTCCCGTCGAACCGGCAGGCGGCTGCCCCGAAGGCCATATAGGGATCGTAGTGCCAGTACACCTGGTTGTGCCGGGATTCCTGGCCGGGACGGGCGAAGTTGGAAATTTCGTACCGTTGGTACCCGGCCTGGGGCAGGGCCTCCATGAGGAAATCGTACATGGTCCCGGAAGCATCTTCCGAAGGAAGTAGGGCTTTGCTTTCCCGTACCTGTTTCGCCAGCAGGGTCCCCTCTTCCACCGTAAGGCCGTAGACGGACACATGGTCCACCCCGGTATCCAGCAGCCGTCCCAGGGAATCCCGGACGGTTTCCACCGTCTGGCCGGGATAGCCGTAGATCAGGTCTCCGCTGATCCGCCGGAAGCCTGCCTCCCGGGCCAGGGCAATGGCTTCTTCCGCCTGTTCTGCCGTATGGATCCGGCCCATGGCGGCCAGTTCTCCCGGCTGGAAGGACTGGATGCCCAGGCTCAGCCGGTCGAAGCCCAGCTGCCGGTAAAACCGGAGTCTTTCCCGGTCCACGGTCCCCGGATTGGCTTCCAGGGTGGCTTCCGCCGGTTGCTGCCAGAATCCCCGTTCCTTCAGGGCGGTGACGATGGCCGCCAGGTCTTCCAGGGGCAGCACGCTGGGGGTGCCTCCGCCAAAATACACCGTGGCCGTGGGCGAAACCGGCAAAGCCGGCGTCCAGGCGGAGATTTCCTCCACCAGGCGCCGGGCATAGTCGGTCATGATATGGTCGTTGTAAATCTGATAAGAAGCAAAATCGCAGTAGGCGCATTTATGGACACAGAAAGGGATGTGGACATAAAGGGCCTGATAGGATTCCCAGGGATGGGACATGGTCGGGTTCTCCTTTCAGCTGACGCCGATGGTGGCAGCTGTGTCTTTCAGCACCTGGGCAGAATGGGCCAGGGCTTTCTGCTCGGTTTCACTGAGGGAAATGGGGACGATTTTCTCGATGCCGTTCTTCCCTACAATGGAGGGCAGGCTGAGGGTAGCCCCTTCCAGGCCAAATTCCCCATCCAGATAGATGGATACCGGAAGGATGCTCTTTTCATCCCGGACAATGGCCCCGCAGATCCGCTGGACGCCCATGGCAATGCCGTAATAGGTGGCTTTCTTTTTGGCAATGATTTCGTAGGCGCTGTTCTTTACCCCATTGGCGATTTCTTCCATGGCTTTTTCGTGATTGAAGAAGCCGCGCATTTCGCAGAAGTCATGGAGGGGCACGCCGCCCACGTTGGCACTGCTCCACACCGGGATTTCACTGTCCCCGTGTTCTCCGATGATATACGCTTCGATATTCCGGTTATCCACGTTGAGATGACGGCCCAACAGGAATTTCAGCCGGGCGGTATCCAGCACGGTGCCGGACCCGAAGACCCGGTTCCGGGGCAGGCCGGACATTTTCTGTGCCACATGGGTCAGGATATCCACCGGGTTGGCCACGATCAGGAGGATCCCTTCATAGTTCCGTTTGGCGATTTCCGGGATGATGGTCCCCAGGATCCCGGCGTTTTTCTTCACCAGGTCCAGCCGGGTTTCGCCGGGTTTCTGACCGGCACCGGCAGTGACCACAATAATGGCGGAATCCATGATATCGTCATAGTTGCCGGCGTAAATGTCCATGGGAGAGGCAAAGGTCATCCCGTGGTTGATGTCCATGGCTTCCCTTTCCGCCCGTTCCCGGTTCACATCCACCAGGACCATTTCAGAAAACAGTCCATGCTGCATCAGGGTATAGGCCGTGGTAGCCCCCACCATGCCGCAGCCGATAATGGCAACTTTTCTGCTGTTGATCATACGAACAGGACCCCTCTCTGTATTTTTTTTCGCTACAGTTTATATTATAGCAGATGAAGTGATAAGAAGAAAGAGGGGCTGTTGTACAGGTATGTGTCAACAAGTTCTCGAGAAAGCCTTCATCACAGTATGGTTATGCAGTAAAGTGCAAAGTGCAGAGTGAAGAGTGCAGAGTGAAGAGTGAAGAGTGCAGAGTGAAGAGCACGGACGATGAAAATCCAATGACCCATTGCGATGCCGTAGGGGGTGCAGGCCCTTTGACCACGTTAAAGATATGGGGTACGGCAAGTGCAGAGCACAGGACCGTAGGGGGCGCAGGCCCGGCGCCCCGCCAGATGCACGAGTTTCCGGTACCAACGCCGCAGGGGCCGCAGACCGGGAGATCCGCCACAGGCACAAAAGTGCCTGCAGCGGGCCAACCGGCCTGCGGCCTCTATGGTTCTGATCGGGTCAAACGGGAAACCCTGACCGCCTTATTTTCCCTTCTTTGCATCTTCCAGCAGCTGCATTTTCATGGCATAGTACCGGGGACTCATGTCCAGGAAATGCATGTGGGGATTGCTGAAACGCTGTTCTTCGGGCCAGATTTCGTGATCCAGCTGTTTCCGCACGTACCGGCGGATTTCTTCCAGGGACGGGGACGGATGGATCCGTTTCCCTTTTTCCAGTACCAGTTCCTGGAGTTCCCGGAAGGTGCAGTCCCTGAAAGTCATCTTCTTCCAGGGCCGCTGGGTATCCACAAAGGGGAACTCGGCGCTTTCCCGGGGATCTTCGTCCTGGAGGGTCAGGAGGTCCGCGATGGCATGGCCGGTTTTGTCATACACTCTCCAGGCCCGTTTCCGTCCCGGGTTGGTGATCTTTTCGAAGGTCTCGGAAATCTTGATCTTGGGGATGATGGCTTTGTCTTTGTGGACGGCCACCAGTTTGTACACGGCCCCGAAGACCGGATCGCTCTTGGCGGTGATCAGCCGTTCCCCTACCCCGAAGGAATCCACACAGCCCCCCTGTTCCAGGATGGAGCTGATGGTGTATTCGTCCAGGGAGTTGCTCATGACGATGATGGCATCGGTAAGGCCGGCATCGTCCAGCATCTTCCGGGCTTTCTTGGAAAGATAAGCCAGGTCCCCGGAATCGATCCGGATACCCTTCAGCCGTTTGCCCATGGGTTCCAGCACTTCCTTGGCCACCCGGATGGCATTGGGCACCCCGGAATCCAGTACATCGTAGGTATCCACCAGGAGGATGGCGTTGTCCGGATAGATTTCCGCAAACCGCTTGAAGGCGGTGTATTCGTCATCATAGTACATGACCCAGCTGTGGGCCATGGTTCCGCTGACCGGGATGTTGAACATCTGGCCGGCCAGGACGGTAGCGGTGCTGTCGGCACCTCCGATATAGGCAGCCCGGGCACCGTAGACAGCCGCATCCATGTTGTGGGCCCGGCGGGCACCGAAATCGGATACTCCCCGGCCCTGGGCAGCCTTCACGATCCGCTGGGCCTTGGTGGCGATCAGGGACTGGTGGTTGATTTCGCACAGGATGGCGGTCTCCACCAGCTGGGCATCCACCAGAGGGGCGTATACCGTCAGCAGGGGTTCATCCGGGTAGATGACGCTGCCTTCGGGCATGGCATACACATTCCCCCGGAACTGATAGGTTTCCAGCCACTGGAGGAAGGGTTCGCTGAACACGTGGAGGCTCCGGAGATAGGAAATGTCTTCGGTGGAAAAATGCATATTTTCCAGGTAGTCCAGCACCTGTTCCAGACCGGCGAAGATGGCAAAGCCCCCTCCGTCCGGATTGTTCCGATAAAATACATCAAAGGACACGTAGTCGTCCCTGTCCCGTTTCTTGTCTTCAAAATACCCGTTGGCCATGGTCATTTCATAGAGGTCAAACATCATGGACAGATTGCGTGCATCAAATTGTTTCATGGGTCTCCGCCTTTCCAGGTACAGTATTTGTTACCCATTGTACCACAGTTTCCCCGTTTTCGGAAAATTAAATTTTCACCACATTCCCAGGACCTTCCCCCACAGACAGCCCACACCGCCCCAGATCAGCAGGGACAGCAGGGACAGGACGAAGCCGATTTCCCACCAGCGGTTCTGGGACACATACCCGGCACCGAAGAAAATGGGTGCGGGACCGGAGCCGTAATGGGTCAGGCATCCGAACAGGCTGCTGAACCAGGCCAGCACATAGGCAGCCATGGTGGGCGGAGCCCCGGCACTGGCCATGACACTGAGAAAGGCGGCATACATGGCGCTCACATGGGCGGTACTGCTGGCAAAGAGATAATGAGAGTAGAAATACACGGTCCCCAGGATGGCCATGGCCACCAGGCCGTTGGATCCGGATACCAGGAGACCCATTTCCCGGCTGAACCAGGGAATCATCCCCTTGGTATTCAGGAACCCGGCTTCCATCACCAGGATGGCGAACCAGATCAGGGTATCCCAGGCGGCTTTTTCACTTTTCACATCATCCCAGGTGAGCACGTTGGAAAGGAGCAGCAGGCACAGGCCCAGCAGGGCCGTCAGGGTTTCGGTGAGTCCCAGATACCGGCCCCCGGCCCACAGGACGATGAGCAACAGGAAAATGGCGGCCATGGCTTTTTCTTCCTGTTTCAGGGGCCCCATGGCATCCAGTTTTTTCCGGGCCAGGGCCGGGGCTTCCGGAGTCTCCTTCAGTTCCGGCGGGTTGATCTTGTAGATCACCAGAGGATACAGCACCAGGGACAGCAGGGCCGGCACGCAGGAAGCCGCCAGCCAGCCGCCCCAGGTCATATTCACCCCCAACAGGTCGCTGGCAAAGCTGACGGCCATGGGATTGGCGGCCATGGAGGTAAGGAACACGGCGGAAATCACCACATCGCACTGGAACACCACGGGCACCAGGAAATTCCCCAGTTTGTTTTCCGTACCGTCTTTGGGATCAGAGCCGAAGGTGGTGTTCAGGGATTGGACAATGGGAGCCAGGATGCCTCCGGCCCGGGCAGTGTTGCTGGGCATGGCGGGAGCGATCACCAGATCACTGGCAATGAGCGAGTAGGCCAGGAACAGGGGCTTTTTCCCGAACCGTTCCACAAAAAGATAGGCGATCCGCTCTCCCAGACCGGTCTTCACGATGCCCCGGGAGATGAAGAAGGCCACCACCACCAGCCAGATGGTGGGATTCCCGAAGCCGCTGAGGGCTTCTTTCAGGGTAAGGGTCCGGGCCAAACACAGGCTCACCATCCCTAGCAGGGCCATGACCCCCATGGGCAGAGGTTTCAGGATCAGCCCCACAATGGTGGCGGCAAAGACGCCGAACACATGCCAGCCGGCCACTTTCAGATTTCCCGGCGGAGGGACCAGGAAGAACAGGGCACCCAGGAGTCCGCAGAAAATCAGTTGTTTCCATTTTTTCGACAGGGTCACGGTTTGCAGGCCTTCTTTCTCGGATAGTTGCCGCTGCGCAATGGACAAAAAGAAGCTGTCCCGCAACAGCCGGTTACAGCTTCTTATTGTACAACATTTAAATTGTTTTAAAAAGGGGGACACAGCCTTTGCCGTCCGGACCGTTTGCCAGGACGGTGGATGATTCCCCTTACTGTCCGATTCTTTCGGCCATTTCCTCCACCCTTTGCTCCAGTCCTTCATTCTGCAGGATGCTGCCCGGGTCGTTGGCAGTTTCCATCAGGGCAAAATGGGACGGCAGGATGAAATGCTTGTTGCAGTTCAGGGCATCGATCACCTGTTCCGCCACAATGTCTCCCCCGCTGTAACCGCTGACCACCAGGGCAAAGATCCGCTTTTTGGCGAACTCCCGGAAGTCGGTCCGGAACAGGGCGGTCATCCGGTTGAAAAAGGCCATAATGTTGGCGCTGACCGCATCATTGTAGTTGGGACAGGCAAAAATCAGGGTATCGCTTTCCCGGATGGCCGGATACCCTTCTTCCACCATGACCCCTCCATAGAAGCAGTCCCCCTGTTCTCCGAAGTGGAGACAGGCTTCGTAGCTGCAGCCCCGGCAGTCCACCACGGTGCCGTTCCGGAGGCTCACTTCCCGGATCAGGGCCCGTTCTTCCAGTTTTTGCCGGATTAGGCTCCACAGCAGCAGGGTATTGGAGGTCTTCCGGCTGCTGGCGTGGAACAGAGCGATCCTGTGCCGTCCTCCTTCCGGTGCCGGTGCCCCGGTAAAGGCCAGGAGTTTTTCCACCAGCCGGTCCACGGCGTTTTCGTAGGCCTCCTGGTTGCCGATTCCCTGGATTTTGGCCCGGATGTTGAAGTTGTACAGGGAACCGGTGGCTTCCACCAGGGGGGCTCCCGGAAAGGCGCAGCCGGACCGGTTGGCCATGAAGATCATTTCCCGTCCGGCCTTTTTGGTGAACAGTTCATCTTCCCCATCCACCACCACGCTGCCCACACAGTTTTCCAGGCAATGGGGGTGCAGGGAAATGTAGGCGATGACCCGGGCAAAGCCCACACTGATGCCGCCCCGGGCCAGATTCACCACAAAGAGCAGCTGGTGGGCTCCCGGTTCCACTGGACCGCTGGCCGGAAACAGCCTGGCAAAATCACTGACCCGCTCCACCACCTGATGGTGCCTGCCTGCCAGGGCACGGGACAGGGCCCTGTCCACCCGCCGGGTGGTCCCTTCTTCCTGCCAGCCCATTTTGATCACATAGAACATACCGATCCCTTCCCGCTTTTCCGCCGGTTATTTCATCCGGCACAGATTCAGATAGGCGTGGCGGATCCGGTCATACAGTTCCGGGCACAGGGCCGCGTCTTCATATTCGAAGCCTTTTTCCGTGAGGCGGTTCTTCATGCCCAGGAAGGCGCCTTCCTTTTCATCCCCCAGATACAGGGATCCGTAATGCCAGGCGCCCCGGAGGGTGAGCAGGATGGAAATGGCCGCACTGGACAGGGCCGGAGCGATGTAGGGCTTGTACCCCAGCTCCCGGACCGCCAGATTGCAGGTGACGGTTTTCCGGGTCAGTTCCCGGGACAGTTCATCATTGTAGTGCGCCAGGCTGTCGGCGATCACCAGGTCCTGGCCATGGGGCCCGAAAGCCCGGCCTTCGGTAAGGTAATGGGCCAGCCGGGGATCCTTTTCCGCATAATAGCAGGCCCGGGCGTTCATGACCCCCAGCCCGTACCCCTGGACCTGCCAGGGAGCCAGTCCGGAACTTTCCAGGAAGGCCCGGCACAGGTTGTCCACCGGGTCGGAAACGATGCAGGCCAGCCCCTTATAATCCGCCTTCCGGGCCAGATCCCCGAAATGGCGGACCAGCTCACTGTTGGCAGCCAGCTGCACCATCCGCATGTCGCCTTTGGCCCCGATGGGCGGAGTCCCTTTGGTGGCACAGAAAATGAACACATCACAGTCGAACAGTCTGTCTTCGGTGACCATATCCACCGGCGGCAGCACCTGTTCTCCTTCTGCAAAGGGATAGCGGATCTGGTTGATTTCGATTTCCAGCCGCTGGAGGTTCTTTTCGTTCAGGTCACAGAGACCGATGGAAGCGATTTTGTCCGCTCCCAGGAGCCGGAGCCCGATGAGCATGGTCCGCCCCACATCCCCCAGGGCCAGGATATGGACCCGGTTCTTTTCCTTCAGGGCCGGCCGTCCGGCCAGGGACAGAGGCTGATCCACCCCCGCTTCTTTGGGCAGATCGCTGATGTGATGCCAGTTGTTTTCCATAATGCAGTTCTCCTTTCCAGGGGACGGCTCATTCGCCGCCCCGGTTCCGGTCATACAGTCCGGTGCCCGCTTCTCCCCAGCGCAGCCGGACCAGCCGTTCGATATCGTTTTCAATGAACCGGGTGGGGTCCATGTTGGGATCGAATTTCACCCCGATGTCCATATCCGGGATCCGGAGTACGGAAATCACTTCTCCCAGCCGCTTCAGGGTCAATCGTTTTTCGTACAGGGCCTGGTATTCGTCCTGAAGGGTCTCCATGATCAGTTTGGCGTTCTGGAGACAGGTGAGGGAATACTGATAGGCTGCGTCCGCATTCCCCTGGCAGATGAATTCGGGCTTTACATAGGGCAGGATCAGATTCACAGAAGGATTCCGGTCGTACCCGCTGTAGTTGTTGGCGTTGTCGATGCTGTCCCCGCCAATAAAGGGATAGCAGTCCCTTTCATTGAGCCACAGTTCCAGAGAGGGCAGGAAATAGGCGCACTGGCACCGGTAGCCCTGCTGGGCCATGAGATCCATGGCATAGCCGGTCATGACCCCCACCAGCACTTCCCGGACATCCACATTGTTCTTTTTCAGGTAGGGGGTGAGCATCCGCATCCGGTGGCCCTTTTCCAGCAGGTCATCAATGAGGATCACCGGCCGGTTGAAGGACCGGATGGTCTTTACCTGGTTGTCCACGGTGGCGTAATGATGGGCCTCCGCCAGGGTAAAGCCCTTGACGGCCCGGTTGAAGTACTTTTCGATGTGGAGAGCCTTGGTCACCGTATTGGGCACCAGCACATCGCTGAGGGCCTTGCCGAAGGGGACGGACATAAAGGGTCCCCGGCGCTTCTTGGGATCTTCCAGGGTGGAAACCCCGTTGAGCCGGGCCACTTTCTGGATGATCCGGTAATGCATGGCGCTGGTGTTGAAGGACAGGATCAGTTTCCCCGGATACAGCTGCCGGAGCACAGCCAGCAGGTTGTTGTGGGCTTTGTCCAGGGCTTTCTGGACCCGCAGGTTCTTGTTGAAGGGATTCTTGATGGTGGTTTCCACATCCCGGAACAGCACCACCGGAGAATTGATGTGGGCCGCATAGAGAGGGTGTTCCGACCCTTCCGGGGCGATATCCACAAATCCCTGGCGGACCAGTGCGGCGATGGCCTTTTCATTGTATCCGGAAGGGTCCACCGGATGGTAGACCACGTAGGTGAAATCCCGGTTCAGCAGCTCCGTCATCATTTCCGTCAGCAGGATCTGTCCCGGATGGGAAATGGAGCTGTCCCCGCTGACGCAGAAGTAGCCCAGGGAGGCAATGCGGCCGGAAGCTTCTTCCCGGATATGCTCGGCCACCCGGGGATCCCGGAATTCCATCAGGAGGCTCCGGGTGGACACCTGATGGACGGCGCCGAATGCCGCCAGACTGTCCCCCCTCTCCCCGGTATCCACATACTGGGTATAGACCCGGGGCCGCCCGTTTTCTCCTTTCCACTGGAGGTACTGCTGGAGCACCGGATTGGCTCCGGGGTTTCCCAGGAGGTTCTGGAGGGCCGGCAGCTGGGTCCAGGTCCGGGGCTGGAATTCCCCGATGCCGATTTCCCGGGCTTCCAGCACATGTTTGTAGGCCGGTTCCCGGAGATACAGGTTGTTGGCATAGATGAAGTTCTGGGCCACCGGATCGATCAGGGCGGAAATATCCCGGTTCTGGTCGATATTCTCCCGGATCCGGGTGGAGCTCACATCCTCGAAAAATTTATCCAGCTTCAGATGGAGGATTTTTCCCTGGATCTGCTGTTCCGCCAGTTTTTTCTTCTGGACGGCCGCCGGGGCATCGGTATACCAGTTGGCGTTCTCCCGGGTCTCCCGTTCAAAGATGATGTGGTTCAGGGAATGGATGGAATCCGGAGACGGTTCCAGCCGGTAGGCGGAGGCGTTTTCCACCACATCGGACCCCACCGCCAGGTACAGGTCCTTGTGGGCAAAGACCTGCTTCAGCTTCCGGATGTCTTCCGGGTTGGCGATGTTCACGGACAGGTTCTCCGAAAAAGGATAGATGTCTTCCATGTCCGCCACGGACATGTTCATGATTTTCCGGCGCATGAGCCGGGGCTGGGTATGCTTGGACCAGGAAAATTCGTCCAGGGCCAGGTACACCACAAAACCCAGATCCCGGATCCGTTTGGCCACGGCCTTGTGACCGCTGCTGAAGGGGTCGAATGTGCCGGGGTAGAAGCAGACTTTCTGCTGCCTGGGAAAGACGAAGGGTCCATGGAGAGTCTCTTCCTGGCCCATGTACCGGTACAGGTGGTTCAGCACCCCGGCATTGGTGTAGAAATCCAGCATGTTTTCCGTGTTTTCGTTGAGCAGCACCCAGATTTTCCGGAAGCTGTGGAGGAACAGGAAACTTTTCCGTTCCGCCGGCATCCGGGAACTGGAAAACACATAGGCCGCCAGGCTCCGGAAAGCATCCCGGCTCAGTTCCTTGTTGTAGTGGGCATAGGCCCGGAGGATGGCGTAAAGCAGCCGGAGCTGCCGCTGCTGGTTCTTTTTTTCTTCCCGGGGGAAGCGGCTGGAGAAATCCTGGAAATTCTCCAGGACCACTCCCATGGTATTCACCGCCGCTCCTGCCAGCTGAAAATTGGTGGAGTCGATTTCTTCCCGGAGAGACCCCAGGAATTCATCCAGTTCATCCGGCAGCAGTTTCAGGATCATCTTGCCCAGGTATTCCGGCACGTATTTGGTGATCTGGAGGTCGCCGATTTCCAGTCCGTTGAACAGTTCCACGGCCATTTCGTTCCGCTGGGCCCAGGTCATGGAATCGGCGATTCGGAGCAGGGCCTCCCCGGCTGCCTGGCGCACCGCCAGATATTCGCTGACCTTCACCAGATTGCACAGGTGCATGCCCAGATGCATCACATTGCCCTTGTCCTGCTGCCGGAGCAGGGCATGGCACATCAGGTGGATGTTGGCGATTTTGATCAGCCAGTGGATGCCGCTTTTCAGGTCTTCCAGGAACAGGCTGCTTTCCTTTTCCGCGAAAGCCCGGGGATCTTCCGGCAGATCCATGGTCCGGAGCAGCCGATGGACAAAGGCATCTTCGTCCCCGGGCCCGCCGAACAGATGATGGTACCCGTACAGGGCTCCGATCCGCACAATGGAGCTGGGATCCCGGTACCCGTTCTGGAGGGTTTTCTCCACCGCCTGGCGGAAGGATTCCGTCAGGTCTTCAGGACGGAGGGCCAGCAGGGCCTGGAGCAGGATCATCTGCTGCTCCGCCGTTTCCGCCGGTTTCTCGTACCAGGGCTGGAGGATTTCCAGGTAGAGAGCGGTGGGATGTTCCTCTTCCGCAATGTTAGCCAGGGCCGTCCCCACCCGGTGATACCGGGTGGCCAGCACGGAACGGACAAAGGGACCCAGGCAGGATCCGATCCGGTTCTTGTGCTGCTGGGTGTACCGGAGTCCCGGATCGATGATCTGTTCCAGGTACTGGCGGAACAGGGTCCGGTTGGTAATTTTTTTCCGGGGCAGCAGCACTCCCTTGGGCAACTCCTTGGTGTACCGGTCGTTGAAGTTGGCCACGATCTTCCCCATCAGTTCGGCGGCCTGGACCCGGATATCCTCTTCCTGATGGCTCAGCAGCTCATACAGGAACTGGAGGGTCATCATTTTCTGCCGTTCTGTCATGTAGGTGGAATATTCTTCGAAGATACTGATGTAGGCCCGGAGGTTTTTCCAGTTGGGTTCGCTGCGGGCCGCTTCGATGAGATTCCCGAAATCCCGTTCGCTGCGGAAGATGCTCATGAGCCGGATGTTGTGGGCAATGGCGGCGTATTTCAGCTGCCGGACCACTTCCTGGCCCTCCATCAGCACCTTTTCCTTATGGGGCAGGATCCGTTCCCGTTCCGGAGCCGGGGCAAAATCCGCCGGCAGATCGGTGGTGACCCCCAGTTCTTCCATATAGGCTTCAAAATCCGCCAGTTTTACATAGACTTTCTGGTACCGCTGGCGTTTGGCCCCGTCCACATCATCCAGTTTGCTGAGAATCACATCGAAAGCTTCCCGGAGGGTATAGAAATGGATGATTTCCCTTCCCTTTTCATCCCGGTAGCTTTTCACCCGGAAATCCGCATAGATCAGCAGCAGGGATTCCACGGACAGGTTCTCCAGTTCCAGATCCCATACAGAGTGGTTGGCGGCGATGTGCCCCATCTGGGGCACTCCTTCCCGCTCGCAGAACACGTCCGTATAGTAATAATGGAGGTAGGGAACCCGCTTTTCCTCGTCCTTTTTACAGCCGTATTTGCCCATGTCGTGAAGGGCCGCTGCTCCGGCGATCAGGGCCACGTCCACGGGCACCCCCCGGCGCTGGAGCTGCCGGGCCATATAGACGGCCACATAGGCCACGCCCCCGATGTGACCCAGGGTGTTGTAGGGGGTCACTTCCGTCCCCAGGCGCATGAATTCGTAGAGGTACAGGTCCCGGACCAGGGTGCGGAACCGCAGATATTCCCGGGTGCAGTGCTCCTGCCGGATTTCACGGGCGGACAGCAGTTCGATGTTCCGCCGGGGATCAAAGGGACAGTGGAGCTTTTCGTAGTGGTACAGCCCCCGGAGGATCTGGAGCAGCAACCGGCGGCCGGCCTGGTAGCGGATGGCATCGGCAGCCGGTTCCGGTCCCGTGGTTTCCGGAAAGATTTTCCGGAGCAGGGCCTGGTAGCAGTCCATGAGCCATCCCCTGGGCGGCTCGTCAGCCAGGGAGGGCAGGAACCCCCGGAAAATTTCCAGCACCACCCCGGCATTGAACCGTCCCTGGTCATCCAGGGCGTTTTCCAGCAGCGGGCAGGCTTCCTGGAGCCGGCAGGACCGGATCTGCCCTTCCATCTGTTCCCGGGTGAATCCCAGAGCCTGGCAGAAATCCGGATTCAGAAGGGCCTCCTGAAGGATTTCCCACAAAGAGGCAGTGTTTATGGTATTGTTCATAATGGATCTCCCACAATAAATCTAAAAATTCCGTTAGTGACAGTTCCATTATACCACGGGG
>ERZ506988.96-NODE-96-length-44216-cov-16.9208_pt1 | contig 44216 bp, 19 predicted proteins | sample MGYA00512884_ERZ506988 | MGnify/ENA metagenome assembly ERZ506988 | reverse complement strand
AAGCTGGAGCACTTGTTTCTTCGGCTTGAGCTGTGTAAGTAGCTACTGCACCACCTGCCACAGCACCCGCTGCTGCAATTCCTTTAAGAAGGGCTTGACCTGAAAGAAGAGAAGTTTTTTCTTCTACATTTTGAACTGAAACTGACGGTGCGTCTGCGCCACCTTTAACAACTTTGAAAAGTCCAAAGTTTGATGTAGCGGCACGAAGCCAGTTTTTACCCGATTTAATAAGTTTGAAGCGAGTCACACGGTCTGTTTCGCGATATTCTCCTTCTTGGCGTCTAAAAAACATATTTACCTCCAAATAGATATGAGTCATTTCCTAATCTGGAAATTACATTTTATAATATAACACAAGTTAACTAAAAATTGTTGCACTTTGTCTCATTTTCTCTAAAATATGTAAGGTTTTCGCAATTCTGAATTTTCTGTCATTTATGCTATATTCTTTCGAATTTAGAACAAATCAGGCTTAAAGCCTTGATTTTACGCTATTTTCTTTACATTTTCTCATTTTATTTCCACTCTTATCACGCTTCTAAATTATTTTACAATTTAGCTTAAGATAAATTTTCAAACAATTTCAATCAATTTTAGACCCCTTATTTTGACATATTTGGTGTTTCTAACATACTTTTTTTAACCTTCTTCCTAATCAGATACCCTACTTCCTTAAATCTTTTAGCTTAAAGTAAAATTGGTTTAAATATTTTCTAAAAAGTCAATTTATATGCTCAAAAATCTACAAAAAAAGAATTACCTTCCGATAATTCTTTTTAGACTATTAACCAAGGGCCATTATAGCATCAATAAAAAGCTTCTTGATGAAATAACCATTGCTTATGAGGTAGGCAGTGTATTGTGCGTTAGCAACCATCTGGGCATACTGCTCTTCTGTACATTCTTGTACACAACGGTCTGCTTCTTCCAGACTCGAAACGACAAAGCCTAGGCCATGTTCTCTGACATAGTCAGCATTTGAAAGATAGTCAGGCACCACAACTGGCAAGCCTGCAGCTAAATAGGTAGAGAGTTTATAGGAAATATTCAACTTATAGTAATCGAGCTCATCTTCAGATTTTTCTGAGTTTCCCCAGACGAGACCAAATCCTCCTTTAGAAAGGTCAAACAGGAGTTCCTGTTTATTGCGCCAGCCTTCAAGTTGAATTTTGGAATAATCCTTGTCTTCTTCTTTATCCGCATAGACATGAAGAGGAGTCTCCTGCTGCCAGTTGAGAATGTGGGGGAAACGAGTTGGATTACCAGCAAAGATGAGCTTCTTTTGGAAGCTTGGTTTGTGCAAGTCAAGGCTATGAGGTAAATCCCAAAGTTCCTGGATAATAATCTTTTTGACCGTTAACCCTTCCTCAATGAGTCGATCACGCATTTGTTCTGATGGAACAACGACGACATCACAAAGATTATACATCTCAATGTAATTAGGCATGAGATAATAATTACTAGGAAACATTATAGGTGGAACATCATGGATGAACATCACAAGTTTGGTTTGCACTGCCCTAAATTTATGAAGGAGGCTAGTGTCCCAAGCGACACTATTCCACGACGGCGACTGGAAGAAGACAATATCACCATAGCTTACTCCTGCCACAATACCATCAAGGCGGGAATTTAATTCACCACTTGACTCCTGGCTGTTATCGTAGAAATAGATTGCTAATTCATTGGCACCAAGCTCCTTGGCAATCTTCATCGTATCATTTTGGGCAATCAAGGCCACACTACGTGGGGACTGCCCAAATAAATTCGTAAAATGTACACGCATGCGCTTCTTCTTTCTATTGTATAATCAAGCTCTTTACTTATAAGACACAATCATAAATATAAGTAAGAGGATAAATAAGGCTATACTAATAGCTAAGGTCAAAAATTTGCGAATAGGCTGACTAGACCAATAGCTTGGTTTACCAATATTACTCGTAGCATCTGTTGAAAAAATCTGTGTTTGACGGGGTTGGATGGTAACTAGGACGATAAGGGCAACCGAAAGAATCAGTGCTAGAACCATTAATACTAACATCATAAGCCTACCTCAACAAACCAATGAGAGTGAAGATTAAACCGATAATAATCACAAGTCCGAGCATGATTGAAAAGCTCTTGTTAATCTTTTCTCCTCTGGTTTCTTTTTCTTTCGTAATAGGCTTTTGCTTGAGTTCTTCCATACGGCCTTCAACATCACCGTAGAATAAATCTTTTTTAGACATGATTTCCTCCTAAAAGTCCTTGTAAGCGATTGGTCAAGTCAGAGGCTGTCAGGGTATTAGCCTGAGCTTTTTGAGCCTGCATGGCCTCTTGCATGGCTTGATCTTGTTCAAGAACTTGCTTAATCTTAGCGACCATTGCTTGATAGTCCTGACCAGCATAGATATGTTCAGGTGCCGTGTAGACACGTCCATGAACTGTTTCTGAAAAAGCCAAAATCAATAACTGGTGCTCAAAAGCTGTTCGTGTAGCCTTATACAACTCGTTATGATGGTTGATATCCAAATAGAGATTTGACTCTTGGTAGAGCTTGTCCAGTTGCTTGTGACTGACGTTAGGATGGAGCACTACATTTGAGTAACGCATCATTGAAAGCAACTTGGCTGACATCTCAGTAACAGCTGCAATTTGGAAGGTCACATCAGGTAATGCCTCTACTAAGGCTTCCAGGTGTTCGATTTGATCTGAGTTGGTTGCGATAAAGGCATTGTGTGATTTGCCATGATTTTCCTTGAGGTCATAGGCATAGCCTAAAGAAAGTAATTTATGGTGTTTTTCTTTAGGTACCAAGGTCAAGGCTTTTTCATAAGTTGTCTTATCAGGAATGATGATAGCATTGGCCCTAGCTGAATTATCCTCTAAGATACCATTCATGTTACCTGGTAGGATATCTCCCAGAGGCTCTTGCCAGACCAGAATATCAGTTGCCCCTGTATTTTCCATAGTCCATGAGACGATGAAAGGCGTTGCTAAGCTGTTAAAGATAATATGGTCAATGTCACCAAAGACCTGAGCCAAAAAGGCCTTGACAAATTCGGTACGGTTGGCGAAACGACGTAGACTTTGACCAGGTAGGGTCAAGAGGATGTCACCAGTAGCATGATTTTCCAAGATGCGCTCGTCACCTTCTTTGGTTTGGTAGCTAGTAAAGACTGGCTGACCATTCTCATCATGAGTGGTTTTGGCAAAACAGAAACCATACTTGTTGTAGTGGTCTACTTGACGAACCTTTCCTGACTTGTCCAACCATTCAACACTTTTAACGATACGGGCCTTGCTTCCTTCAGGGAAGGTAATACGGGCACGTTCTTCAGTGAGATTTGACACCTGTGCCACTTGATTGTTACCTGAGATTTCCCAAAAAGCTGGAACAGGAACCTGGTTGAAAAAGCGAGGTTTGCCAGTTTCATCTTGGTCTTCTACATAGTAGGTAAAAGGTGACAGGGTTCCTTTAGGAAGAAAACCATCTGGATTGATGACAACAGTTGTGGCATCACATCCTGCTACCTGAAGGGTATAAGCCAAGTCTTTACTGGCTTGATGATAATTATCACATAAGAAAATCATGAGCGCACCTCCTCAAGTAACTGTTTCCAAGCAGCCTTGACCTGGCTAGTCAAGAAGCCTTGGGCAAGGTCATAAGATTTTTGACGCATGGCCTCAATATTACCTTCTTCATAGAGACGGACAATGGCATCCTTATAGGATTTAGTGATGACATCCACAACATGATTTTCAGCGACAGGAAGGAGATAGCCGTTGGCCCCATCTTCGATAAAGGTTTGATTACCATAAGGAACGTCAAAACCAATCATGGGAAGACCTGAACCAACCGCCTCCATGAGGGTAAGACCAAAACCTTCACTGGTTGAAGCTGTCAGATAGACCTCGTACTGGCTATAAATGTCGGTCAAATCAGCGTGTCCCATGAGACGAATGTAATCTCCTGCTTGCCCTTCAGCAATAATCTCACGCAACTTGGCATTCATCCCACCACTACCATAAATATCAAATGTGATGTCTGGTAAGGTCTTATGAACCTCGATAACTGCACGAACCAACCAGTCAATGTGTTTTTCCTGAGCCAAACGTGAGGCCGTAATCATTGAAAATGGCTTACGTGCCTTGTCCTGCCCAACTAATTCAGGCAAGCTTCCCACTGGAATGGTGTAAATTTTTGGATCATGGTTAGTGTAGTGACGAAACTGCCTCTCAAGAATTTCCTTCTGACGGTCTGTCGCTACGATAAAGAAATCAACCTTGTCCGCATTGGTAAACTGGTACTCGTAATAGTTATTCCAGAGAATGTAGTCGTCATCAGTTTGATTGACACTGAAATGTTCAGCGTGAACAACTACCCCTAGACGAGCAGCTTGTGCTTCTTCAAAGACCAGCTGTCCAATACCAGTTTCACGGTCCAAGATAACCACGTCATCCTTGGTTAGAGCCAGACGTTTGAAGAAATAGCGAAGGAATTCTTGTTTCCCATAGAGGACCTGATTCGGAAAACGATAGATATCCTGATTTTTGTCTCCTACAATCATGTCATAGGCAGTCGAGCCATCTTCATTATAAAAACGGCGTTGGTAAACCTTGGCTTGATTGTCCTTAGGCGCATAATACTCACTGCAATAACGGGTATAAGAGTAAAAATCCTTACGCAAGAGCTTGTCATTGACAAAATAGCTGACGGTTTCCACAGCACCTTCAGCAGTGGCACGAAGGTTACATGCCACTACCATATCATCCTGTGGATAATGGTAACGAATCACTGAACCAGCTACTTCCTTACGCTCAGGATTGGCAGGTAAAATAGCCTCGATTTCTGCTAGTTTGATGGTAGATGGTGCGATTTTGACATCTGTAAAATAGTTATAGAGCCAGATGATTTGGTCATCTGAAAAACCAATCTTGCTGGTCATATGCTCAATGTTATCTCCAAGAATGAGATCCATAAAGACAAATTTTGCTTCTTGTCCCATTTCCTGAAAAATCTTGGCACGATAGGCCTGGGCATATTCGACACCACTGCTGGCCCAACCGATACCTAAATTAATGTTATATACTGTCATAATTTCCTTATTTTATGGGAAATGGCTGATGATATCTCCTTTTTTAGTGACTTGCACCTGACTGAGGAGGAGATTACGAACCATATCCTTTCTGATTTGACGTTTCATAGCCTCAAAGCCCTTGTAGGCCTCTTGGTAATACTCGACAATAGGGTTCTTTTGACTCAATTGTTGACTACCAATAGCCATTTGAAGTTGTTGCAGATAGTCTACCTGCTCTACCCAGTTGTCATCCACAGCCTTAAGCATGGCTAAACGTTGGAAATACTCATTGAGTTCCTTAGTTTTCAACTCCTGCTTCTTGGCTTCTAGCTCACGATAGGCAAACTGGTAAATGAGTTCCAAGACTTCTTCACGATTGTTAAGATCCAAATCTTTAGGAATCTCATTGATGCGGAAGCTGATATTACGCAAGATAAAGTGATAGAGATTTTCTGCTTTTGAGAAATCTTCATCAGCCACAGCTTGGTCGATAAAGTCGTCAAGTACCTCATCGATAACAGTATCCAAGCCTTGATTGTGGAAGATGAGACGGTCACGTTGGGCATAAATCATCTCACGTTGGATGTTCATACTTTCTGCGAATTCAAGCGTCTGACGACGTGAAGTACGACCAGAACTTTCACTGGCTTCTTGGGCTTTTTGAACCAATTTACGGTACTTACGACCGGTCAATTTCTTAGGCTCAATGTGGTCACTAATGGCATATTCTTTGTAAGTACGGTGAACCCATGATGGACCGTATTTCTTAATTACATCGTCTTCAAGTGAGACGAAGAATTTAGACATACCAGGGTCCCCTTGACGTCCAGAACGGCCACGAATTTGCAGGTCAATACGTTGACTTTCCATACGTTCGGTACCGATAACTACCAAACCTCCGAGTTCAGCTACACCCTTACCAAGCTTGATATCCGTTCCACGTCCAGCCATTGAGGTCGCAACCGTCACGGCACCCATTTGTCCTGATTCGGCAATCATTTCCGCTTCACGTGGTGCATTGTTGGCATTCAAGAGATTATGAGCAATTCCTTCACGCAAAAGCAGGGAAGAATAAAGCTCTGACATTTCCACCGACCCAACGAAAATCAAGATGGGGTTGCCTTTTTCATGGTAGTGCTTGACATACTCTAAAGAGGCAAAGACCTTCTCTGGTAGGGTCGCATAAATCTTATCGGGATAGTCGATACGTTGTTTCTTACGGTTGGTTGGGATTTGAATGACCTTCATGCCATAGGTGTCTAGGAATTCTTTTTCGGCTACCTTACCAGTCCCTGTCATCCCTGAAATTTTCTGGAATTTTTTAAAGAGACTTTGGTAGGTGATGGAAGCCATAGCTCTGGTTTCTTGTGACAGGGCCACTAATTCCTTGGCTTCGATAGCTTGGTGGAGTCCACCTTGGAGCTTGGTTAATTCCAAGAGACGACCTGTTGATTTGTCAAGAAGCACCACTTCTGGCCCCTTCTTGCCATCTCGAATAATGTAGTCCTTGTCCTTTTTATAGAGCAAGTGGGCACGAAGTGAAAAGAGTAGGTGACGGGCAAAGGTACTATTTTCCTCATCATAGAGGTTGCCGATACCCAGATAACTTTCGGCAGCCTTAGCCCCCTTAGTCGTCAACCAAACTTCACTTTTTTCCTCCTTAAAGACATAGTCCTCGCCCTCGACCAAGGTAGTCATCAGGGTGTCCATCATCCCATAGTAGTTGGACTGAACACGAGGCGCACCAGAAATAATCAAAGGCGTCTGGGCACTATCAAGAAGGACCGAGTCCACCTCATCGACAATGGCATAGTTAAAGGGACGCATGTATTTCCCGTCTTGGTTAGACGCAAGGTTATCAATCAGATAGTCAAAGCCTAGACTGGCATTGGTCGTATATACGATGTCTGATTGGTAGATGGCCCGCTTTTCTGATGGATCCATCTCATTACTGCCTTCTACACAAGGAACACCAATCGTCAAACCTAGGAACTCATAGACCTGGCCCATTTCTTCAGCGTCACGGATAGCCAAGTATTCATTGGTCGTAACCAGGATGGCTCCTTGGCCTGACAAGGCATTAAGATAGACAGGCATGGTAGCCGTTAGGGTCTTTCCTTCACCCGTATTCATCTCGGCAATATGGCCTTGGTGCATGACAATGCCTCCCATGACCTGAACGTCATAAGGGAACATGCCTAGCACGCGCTTATCCGCTTCACGAACAACCGCAAAAGCTTCTGGAAGAAGGTCATCCAAGCTTTCTCCTTGGGCCAAACGCTCCTGAAATTCCTGCGTTTTATTTTTCAACTCAAGGTTGCTCAAACCAGCTATTTCATCAGCTAGACCATTGATTTCCTTGAGTATCTCCTTAACAGGGAGAATAGGATTCAGTTGTTTAAACATGTTCTTCTCCTGTTTCTTCCAGTTTTAAGCTGTAGAAATCCAGCTCTTTGACCCCAGCACTCAAAAGCGAAATACTATAGGTATAAGCTTCGTGTGGGTAGACAAAGGTCATCTGAGTACTTTTTTCAATAAGCTGCTTGATTTCATTATCATAACGGTCCAAAAAGCTGACTTTCAAAAAGACTGAGCCTGTTGGTACAGCTTCGAGATTAGCCGTCAAGTCATAGCTGTGCCCTTTTTTCAATAATGGGAGGTCAGGCTGAGTACGATCCGATTGATAGTTTTGGATAGCCACCCAGGACTTAATGTCAGTTCCTGATGGCACCAAAGGATTGTAAAATTGCACAGAACCATCTTGGCGTTTAACAACTGTTGAACCATACATATAAGTCCTAAGATTTAAGCCCCACAGAATTTCTGATTTCTTGTTTCTGAACATTCTTACTCCTTTCTTCCAAAATCATTTTCTAAAATCATACGGTAAAAATTGACAAACCAAGTTGTCGCCGTAGCAGAATCATCGTTGTGTCGACCTGATGTTCCCTTGCTAAGAATCTTAGACCCCGAGTAATAGAGAGACTTGGTGATATCCTCGTAAGCCGTCGGATCCATGTCCTCATCCTTCATGTAGGAAAGACCAAAGGTCGTGTTTGAAAAATCTGCTTTTTTAAACTTATCCCAGAACTTCTGATTAAGGGCCTCAACACCGTCATTATCCAAACGTCCTGTCTGCAAATGCAAGACATCAATCCCTGTTGGAAAGACCTCTGGCGCCAAGAGTCGGGCACGGTTACCGATCGTACCAACATTAGCGAGAGGTTTAGACATGATAATGGCATGAGGTTCAAAGTCTGCACCGTAGTACATTGATGGAAAAGTTCCCATAGACATCCCAGAGAGGATGAGTTGATCATTATCAAAGCCTAGATAATCCAAGTAATGTTGAATAGTGTTCTTGATACTATTTTCAAATTCTTTCGTTCCCATGTAGAAGGCTCCCCCTAGGAGTCGAGGGTCTGAAAAGAGCAAAAAGGGAGTTCCCAAAGCTTTCATCATCCCAAAACCTTCGAAACCTTCGGCAGGACGGAAACCGGAAAAGTAAACAGACAAAGGTGGCTTGAAGTCGCCAGGATAAAAGAAATAGTTGACTTCCTGACGTTTGTGATCATGGAGAATACCACCGCCAAGGACAAACTTCCCAAACTGGAAGCGAGTCAAGCGTTGGTGGAGCCCACCAATGGTAATCTTACCCTGTCCCTTCATCTCCAGACTCGCTGACAAAAGGAAAGTTCTATCCTCATCAAGGACAATAGCTCCCTTGCGCATTTCTTCTTCTGAAACGATGTAGGTCTTGAAGATATCTACAACTGAACCTTCTGGCACAAGATTGAGAATTAAACGGCACTCACAGGTTTCATCTTTGTCAAATTCCAACCAAAGTTCAATAGGATTTTCCTTGCTGGCTCTGATATTATAGGTCCAATCTAAAACCGGCGTATACTCCTGACCATAATCACCTGACAAAATCACACTCTCATAACCATGATAAGTCACTTGTCCCGTGAAATTGGGGTTGGCTTGAATCCTAAATGGAAACAATTTATCCCCATATTGACCTGAAAAGAGCGCTTTGGAAAGGGTAATAATCAGCTGGCCTTGATTTGAAAAATCCGTCGGAACAGCACAAATTTCCTTCAGAAACTGAAGAAGGCTCTCGTCTGATACTTTTATGGTTTGGTCAAAGAAAACAGTATGAGGAATCAAACATTCTCTAATAGCCATCAATTCCTCGAGCCCTTCAGGACTATCTACAAGAACTGCTGTGAAAGTCTTGATTTCGTCAGCTTCAATAGTTTCTTGCAAGGTCTCCAGCTGACCAAGAGGACTAAAATACCAATTCATATTTTCAGGAATTTCCTGATTTTCTGACCAGTTAGCTGATCCAACTTGTAGTATTTTCAAGCGTTTATCCTTGGCCATGCTGCTCCTCCTTCAACCAATTTTCCCATTTTTGCACCAAACGGTCTCCTGTATTTTCCTTAATTTTCTCAATAGAGTAGATAAGCGAACGGTTCCAGTTGTTCAACTGTCCCAAATAGTAATAAGCTCCCTTTTCAAAATCAGACAAGTGCTTCAAGATATAACCATTTTCTTGATGGGTCACATACTCAGACGCCACTCGGTTAATCTGTGGAATACCGGCACTGATTCCTGCGATTTGGGTATAGCGGTTAGGCTCCTTACTCAAGTCGACAATAAGTCGTGTAAACTGAAGGGACTTGATAAGAGCCGTCTCGTCACGGAGGTCTTGGAATGAAAAACGACTGATGATTTCATTGTTTTCTTCCAATCTATTTTCCGCACCACTACTTTCAACAACCTCTTCAAAGACTTCTGAGCTAAAACGTTCGTCAATCATTTTTTCAACTTGATGTTCCAAATTTTGAAGTTGCTCTGGATTGGCATTAAAGGCCCCAAATTCAACACGAGTCTTAGGATACTTGGCTACGAATGCTAACACTTGATAAATAGCCTCTAAATCCAACTGATTCAAATCAACCTGATAGAAAATCTTAGACTCTTTGACACGTTGACTGGTTCCCAAAGCCAAACGGGTATCAAAGGAAGCCATGTGTTTAAGCTTCTTGGCCTCTTCTGGATAGGCGACCTGAAGTTGCTCCAAGTAATCATAGCGGTCAGCAATCAACAAGTCCACTTGCGGCAAGAAGCCTGCATAGGCATCAATACTGTCATCTTGATTTCGTTCTGCAAACCAGGTCAAAATCTTGGTATTTTCTGCTGGCAAGTGATTAAAGAGGGGCTTGTTGTGACGCAAGTCTGAAGCTATAACAAAACGGTCATCATTCGTCACTTTTTCTGCCAAAAATTTATCCAAAAATTCCCAAATGACTTCCGAAAGGTCACCGTAGTAACTCTTATTAAAGCGGCCGTCTGTTCTAGGATTAGCCACAATCCCACGCCCATCAAAGAAGTGACAAAGTTGCCAAACTCCCTTTGCATTTAGGTAATTGCGATAGATTGGCTGACCATTTTCAAAATAGAGACTACTTGAAACAAAGCCACGGTCATCATAGACATCTTCACGGATGATTTGCTCTTCATCAAAGTAGCGAATCATGGCAATAAAGCCCTCAGTACCGAACTCAATTTCGGCATAACGCTTGTGCTGACATTGAACCACAATAGCAAACGGTGTATAGACAAAAGTAGAGCCTTCAGGCCAGTCCAAATCGGTTACCTGTAGGTTTCGCATAGCTTCATCGCTAATTCCCTGAACCAAGTCAAAGATGGCTGTGGCCTTAACTTCCAAGACATCATGACGGTGTAAGAAATAACGCAAATGTGGCTGGTAGGCCAAAAGCAAGAGCTGCGGAGTCAGCTCCTCATCTTGAAAAATACGGACTTGGTGTAGACTATCATCAAATTCAATTTTTTGACGTGTCAGATACCAAGGATCAATGGACGTCTTCCAAAATTCATCCGTCTGCCCATACCAAGCTGGAATAAAATAATACATGAATTCTCCTTTATTGTCTTTACATCACAATACTTGAGATTGAGGGGTAGACCGATCACATGTCACCAGCCTACCTCTCAACCCTATGAGGGGTGAGTGTTTTATACATTTTCAAAAAGTGGGGTATAGGAAGTGTTGAGCTTCAAAGCTTTCATTTCCTCGTTAACATTGTAAATCATACCGCTAAAAATCAAGAAGGTCCCTGGAATCATACTCAGTTGCAAATAATCTGGATTGACCAAGACAACTAACATGGGAACCCCTGCCATAAAGAGCATGTAAAGGGCACCGATGAAACCAAGCCTAAGAACTAAGCGGTTGATATAAGCACTGGTTTCTTGACCTGGATAAACACCATAGATGTATTCACCCGACTTGCGCATCCGTTCAGAGATTTGTTCACCACTAACATTAACAAAGGCAAAGGCTAAACCGAGAACGAAGAGCATGACCATATAAACGGCCAGCCAGATGGGTTGCCCGACAGTCAAGGCCTTGATGGCACCACTGGTCCACTTGTTTTCAGGATGGATAAATTGAATCAGCATAAAGACGTACTGCGGAATGCTGACCAGGGACATGGCATACATGAAAGGCATCCCTCCGGCTGGATTCAACATAATATCCAAGTAAGAATACTGTTTGAAGCGGTTATGAATATTGATTTTATTGATTGAAATACGATATCTGGCCCGTTGGACAACTCCTGAAATATAGAGGAAGACCAAACTGAACAGGATTAAGGGAAGAAAGACATTCCAACCGATACCTAACTTATCAAAACTCTCCATGACTTGGAAAGGCAAATTAGCCATCATACTTGCCATCAAGATGACAATGGAACCACCAATCCCAAAGAGGGAGTTAAGATCCGATAGCCAGACCAAGAAAAAGGTCCCGGCAATCAACAGAATCGTATTCATAAAAATGGCGAGGCCAGCATTGACCCCGGAGACGATAGGCAGGTTTAAGGACACTGCCAAGGACTGGACGACTGCGATTGCTAGAGTCAAATACATTCGCCTACGGTCCTGAATTTCAATAGGGAGGTTTTTTAAGCCCATTTTCTTGGAGAAAGAAAACATCTGCCAAAGAATCATGGCCGACATCCAAGGCGACAAGCCCACTGAGAAAAGTGACATAGACCTGAGGTTTCCTCCCATCATTGCACTAGAGAAAGCCAAGGAACCTATGACTCCTCCAAAGATATTGGCATGTTTCAAATCCACAAAAGGAAGAACCAATTGATTCCCTACACAATAAATGAAGAGGAAAAAGATGGTCCATAAGACACGCTTGGTAATTATCGATTGACTAATTTTTTTCACTATTACTCCTACTTCCTGCCTCTGTGGACAGGCTAATCTTACCTTATGAAAGGCGAGACAGACATTACTCTCTGTCTAAGTCACTGAGTTTTTTATTTCCTATTCATACCAAATCCAAACGAGCAAAAGCCTCATCAAAGGCTCTTCTTACGCATTTGACGAATGGTCTCAGCCATCTCTTTCCAACGATCTCTTGAGTAGGTCTGTTGGTTATGTTTGGTTGACTTGAGATCCTCAAAGCCTAGAATGGGTTTATTTTCGAACCTAAAGGCATCAAGGATTTCCACTACCTTTCTTCCAGGGTTAATATCCAAAAGGAGGTCACTGGTATGAACCAACTCCAAGTCTAAGCCATTTAAGCCTGCAATGGCTGAGTAAACTGTCACATTGGGATAAGTGATTAATTGTGCCAGTTTATCTGAAACATGCTGGCGACAGGCAATCTTAAACTGAACCTTAGGAAGCGCAGAGATAAGATCTGTCAAATGCGGAATTTCTGCAATATTGGTATAAATCAGGCAGGTAAATGGACGCCCCTTCGGATAAATCATATCCTCTAAGAGTGGTAGCAAGCCAGGATTATCACCCACCCCTGACCAATCCATTTGGGCATAGAACCACCAAACGTCACGATAGGATTGACAGGCTAAAGGCAGCCAAGGCTTACGATGTGAGGCGTAGTGTAAAACCTTAGGATAAGATTGTCCATTAGGCAAATGGAAACCAGCCAAACTTGACTTGGTGACGGCATAGTTATTGTCGAAAGACAAGGGCAACCAGTTATTACGGAAGACCATATTCAAAATAGACTGTTCCGCAAATGGTACCTTATCATGCCACTCACTGGTCATGTCAATTAAGTGGCGTCTCATATTGTATTGCTTCCAATAGGCAGTATCAATCACCATAAACCCGGCATCAAACATATACTGACGGTCCTGAACCTGAATAGCATAATCACGAACAGCAGCAAGAGGACGCCCCTGTAAATCAAGTGTAAAAAGATCCTCCAGTGAACCCGTAACCACCATATCACTATCCAGATACAGTGCCTGTTCCTCAGACACAAAATCAGCTACAAAATAGCGGAGATAGCTGGCATAGTTACTATTAGTCTTGTATTGCTTGATCTGACTACTGTCCACACGACAGTTAATCACCTCACTACCAAAAGCAGCCAGATGACGGTTGAGCCCCCTGAACCATTCTTGTGAGAAATCATCGTTAATCAAGTAAAAACGGATATTACGATGGTGAAAAATGATGGACTTCATGGTCGCAAGCACTTGATCAACATAGCCATAGTTAGCCGCTAGGACAATAGCACGCTTTTTGGTCTCATAACGTTGAGGCGCTAAGCGTAAGACCTGATATTTTTCCTGAATAGAGCGGTAGGCATCAGAATGCGTAAGCCCTTGCTCTTCCACATTTTTCAGGCAAGCAGCCAGCATCTGACGGTAGGTAATCATGTATTTTTCCATAGGGAAACCATGACTAGCCACAATAGCCAAGCGCTCTTCCATGGCGTAAACCAAGGTCATCATCCAGTCCTGCATCCAAGTCGCCGATGGCATCTCAGGACTCTCACGATAAATATAGAGACCCTTGTTAAGGTAAATCGTGCGCTCACTCATGAGATAGGCCTTAAGATTGAAAAAGCCGTCCTCTCCCACATGTTCTTTAGGGAAAAGCAAGTCGTTAAACAAAGAACGCTTGTAGAGTTTCCCAGTCGCAGAAATCAGTGCGATATTAATGTTGTTAGTTTCTTCAAAGAGGCCGTCTATAATCTGAGCCGGCGAATAAACCTGTTCATAATAGTCTTCATCTTTGATGTGAAAATAAAAGCGATTTTCCGATTCCTTATAGACACTATAATTGGCCACAGCAATATCAGCCTCATAAGCCAAAAGCTTGCTATAGAGGTCTTCCAAATAGGTTGACTCAACCCAATCTTCCGCATCCACATAAGTCACATAGTCACCCTTAGCTTGGCGGATACCAATATGACGGGCATCTGAAAGTCCACCGTTATCCTTTTTAAAATAAAGAATACGTGAGTCCTGAGCAGCATATCTACGACAAATCGTATCACTATTATCTGTTGACCCATAGTTGATGAGAATGATTTCAAGATTTTGATAGGTTTGACCTAAAACGCTGTCTAAACAGGTCTGAATCTGCTTTTCTACATTGTAAACGGGTATAATTACGGAAATTTTTTCTGTCATTTTTATGTCTTATTTCTTCTAGCTAGTATTAGTGTTCTGTCTCAAACAGCTCCCTCTTCACAAGAACCTGTTTAAGAGGTTAACAGCAGTTTCTGCAGTCACAAAAGATAAGGACTGTCAGCACTTTCTATATCCTTTTCCCTGATTTTAACGAGACTTAACCATATTAGATTATATCATACAATCACTTAATTTTCTAATAGATTAACTTTTATATGAGGAATTTTTTGCAACATTATTTCCTTTTATTTTCAGAAAAAACTGACAGTTGGGACGATTCTAACAAGGGACTAGAAAAAGAGATAGGTCAGATGACAACTATCTCTTAGAATGGTTAAAAAATTTTGGTGGAGGTTCTTAATCTCTCTACTCCCCTTAACCCTTATCCACAATTTTAATGCGACTGCTACCGTCGTGCGACTTAATGATGGCTAGTTGTTGGGCAATCCCTTCTTTCATGTCGTCCACGTGGCTGATGACACCGACCATGCGATTTTTACCGATTTGTTCCAAAACGGCAATAGCCTTGGTCAGGGCTTCCTTGTCTAGTGACCCGAACCCTTCGTCAATGAAGAGGGCTTCAACAACGGCACCCTTGCTTGTATTTTGCACGACTTCTGAGAGGGATAGGGCAATAGCCAGTGCAGCGATAAAGGTCTCACCACCAGACAAGGATTTGACGGAACGCTCGCTACCTGTCAATTGGTCATAGACGTTGATGTCCAAACCAAAGTGATCACGCGCCCTGCGTCCTTCTTCACTCAGGACAAAGGAATACCGATTATCCGTTAAGAGACCGATGTAGTTGGCATTAGCATAATCCAAAATTTGTTGAAAATACTGACGGATAACATAGACCTCAAGATTAAGACGACCAGTCAGAGCCGTATTTTCTCCCTTGACCACCTTGACCAAGTCACTAAGCTCTTGGTGGGCCTTAAAGGCCTCCAGGTTGCTGTCTTGAAGGGTTTTGGCAGCTTGGTAGGTTGCCGTCGCATCCTTAAGACCTTTTTCCATAACGGACACCCGAGACAACTGCTTATCGTAGCTCTCCTGACTAGCCTTTACTGCTTGCCCTAGACTATCTAAATCTGGTTTTTCTTGATTTTGGAGAAGCTCTTGATCCTTGACAATCTGCGCCTTCAATTCTTGCTTGAGGGTTGCATAGGTCGTCAATTGAGCCTGAAGCTTTGGAATAGCTTGATGGTTCACCTCAAGAAGCCAATGCTGGATTTGCTCTAGGTCATTGGTGAGGGCCCCTCCAGTCTTAAGACTTTGGTCTAATTCAGCTGATAAACGCTGAACATCTTTATTGGCTTTTTCTTTAGAAGTGGTTATGGTCTCAACTTGCCCCTTGATTTCTCTAATATCGGCATGAAGTTGGTTGTAGGCTTCACCATTCTCCTTGACCTGTTTCTCATAAAGAGCCAAATCCTGCTTGGCAAGTGCAATACGGTCTTGATAAACCTCTACGGACTCTAGCTCTGGATGAGCTTTCTGCAAGTCCTCTAGGCGCTCCCTAGCTTGGTCAAGCGCCGCCTTGGCCTCTTGATAGCTCTTAGCTAAATCTGTCGTCTTTTCTTGAGCTTTACCTATCTCATCTTGATATCGGACATAATCTGTCTCTTCCTTATCATAGCGTGTTTGGAGTTCTTGATAATGTTGCTTAACTTGTTTTAACAAGTTTTGTCCATGACTGGACTCATAGCTCTCAGCAAACTCAAATTCAAATTGACCTGCAACTTGTTCCTTCAGTTCTTGGTAATGCTCTTCCAGTGTTTGCTCAGCTTTTGCTACTTGGTCAAGCAAATCTTGACGTTTTGATTCAACCTCGCTCAAGGTAGCCTGACGATTTGACAAGGTAGCCACTTGCCTTTCTTTTTGAGCTTGAAGCTCCTCCACCTGATTCATGAGTTCCTTCAAGGCCGCTTCATTCGCCTGTGTCCCATCGACCTTAGGATGTTCCAGAGCACCACAAACCATACAAGGCTGACCATCCTCTAATTCTGCCTGCAACTGGGCAATCATGAGCTGACGGCGTGAGGCTATGGTTGTTGCTAACTTCACTTCCAATTTCTTGAGGCTTTCTTGGGCTTGGTCAATCTCCAAAGAGAGCCTTTGATGACGTTTGTCGGTCTTTTCTAATTCCTGATTCAAGTCCTCTATTTCTTTCAGGTCCTTAGCCAATTGTTTTTCCACACTGTAGTCCACAGACTGGAGGAGTTTTTCGGCCTCATACAAGCTATCTACACTAAGACGATTGGCCTCCAAATCTGACAAGGACTGGTTAAGCTTCTCAATCTCTTTCGACGCCTCTTGATAGGTTTCTTCCAACTGCTTGTAGTTAGTTCTTGAACGTTTGATTTTCTCCTGCTCTTGGGCCAGACTCTGGGCATAAATAACGTCCTCTTTCCAAGCTTCCAGCTTTTCTTCTTTTTGAAGAAAAGCCTCAGATTGAGCTGCAAGTGCCTCTTTTTGAGCCTTAACGTCCTCAAAAGCCTGTTCCTTAGCACTTAATGCTTCCTGCGCAATTTCAAGATCCTGCTCTAATTGCAACAACTGTTTCTGATATTGTTTGAGGCTACTAATGGTTTCTTGTAAGCCTTGGGCAAACTGCAATTCCTCCAGATGCGCTTTTGCCTCTGCCTGCCCCTGAGCCCCTTCCTCAATTTCCAGACGGTAACGCTCCTTGGCTTGCTCCAATTCTTGGAAAATCTTTGCCACATCTTGGGCAGTTTGCAATCTCTTTTGCAGATTAGCAAACTCCTCATGGGCAGCCTTCAAGATGCTTTTTTGCTCTTTAAGATTTTCTTGACGTTGAAAAAGAAATTCTTCAAGGCGTGCCAATTTTTCAGAGGCTGGCGTTTGGGCCAAGATGGCTAATTCCTCCTCAGACCACACCTGACTGGCAAAATGACCATCTAACTGAGCCTGGCGCTTATCCATATCCTTATTGCTCTGACGAAGACGCTCTTCCAAACTCTTTTGAAAACGGTCAAAGATACCCGTTCCAAAGATTTTCTTCAAAATTTGAGTTTTAGTCTTGGAATCTTCTTTCAAGAAACGATTAAAATCATTTTGCGGAAGAAGAATAATCTGCTTGAACTGCTCGGCATTGAGCCCCAAAATCTGCTCAATCTGCTCACCAACTTCCTTGATTTTATCACCAAGTTTTTCAATTTCCTGACCACCAATCTTATCCACAATGACTAGAGAAGTTGTTGCTTTTTGTATGGTCGTACCACCGCCTCGCTTGGCCCTCTCCTGCTGGAGAACACGCTCAATGCGATAAAGATGGTTGCCTTGTTGGAAGTAAAAAGTCACCTTGGTCAGATCGTCCTCTGGACCAGCGAAGGTCGACCGCATCTCCTCAACATTACGATCACCACTGGTCGTCGCAAACAAGGCTACCGTCATGGCATCAAAGAGGGTACTCTTACCAGCCCCCGTATCCCCACCTATCAAAAAGAGGGGGGCATGGTCAAACTGGGTGAAATTGATGACTTCCTTACGATAAGGTCCAAAATTGGTCAATTCTAACTGGACTGGTCTCATTGTCGGCTCCTTCCAATCTCCTCAAAAATACTTTCCACAAGGGCAGTCTGTCTTTCTGACAAGACATCGCCCCCAGTCACTGTCTGGTAAAAATCAGAGACAATTTCCTGCGGCGACTGCATTTCCAAATCTTTTAAGTGCTGATCTACAGTCAAGCTTTCTTCCCTGACATCACCCAAACGACTGAAAGTGATTTCTACAATGTCTGTACCATAAATCTCTTCCAGACGGGCACGCACATTGATGCCCTCTAATTCCTTACGACTGGACAATTGAATATCAAAGGCAAACCAAGCCTTTTGACAAGGCTGTTCCTTATAAAATTCTGGTGACATCAAGGTTTCAAAAGGCGCCTGTAAGACCACAATCAGCCGTCTGACCTCTAGAGGATGGAAGGTTTGAGACAAATCACCAGACGCATCCACCTCAACAATATAGACACCTTTTTCTTCCTTACGCTTGGCTTCTTTGACATTAAAGGCAACTGGGCTACCTGAATATTGCACGCGCTGGGTAGGACTGGCAAATCGGGTATGGATATGCCCCAAGGCCACATAATCGAAAGCCTTGAAAAGGTCACTGGTCACATTAGAAAGACCACCTACCGTATTGCTAGTTTCAGACAACATCAATTCCCGTAGACTTTGACCATCACTATCATCCTTCTTAGAAACCGCAAAATGCGTCACCAAAATATGGGCCTTGTCAGGATCAAAGGATTTTTCAATATCCTGGAGAATGTAAGCCAAGGCATCACCAATCCCCTGAACCTCCTTATCCTCATCGTCCTTATAATAAATACGAGCATCAATAGGATCAATAAAGGGAAGGAGGAAAATCTGGCAGTCCTCCAACTCAATAGGCTCAAAAGCCTCCTCTAAACGTGTGCTCAAATGAAGACCCTGAGGTTGAAAAAAGTCTCGCCCAAAATGCAAACGTTCAGCCCCATCGTGATTGCCACTGATAGCATAAACAGGAATCTGCTCCTCTAAGACCAAACGGGCCAAGGTCTTATTAAAAAGCTTAATGGCATCCACAGGCGGTACCGCACGGTCATAGAGATCACCCGCAATGATGACCCCATCCACCTGTTCCGAAATCGCCAAATCCACTATCTGTTGGAAGGCCCACTCCTGCTCCTCCAGCAAAGACCAGCCATTGAGGGTTCGCCCCACATGCCAATCTGACGTATGTAAAAACTTCATGACAGTCTCCTCATTCGTTTTGTCTTACTCTATTGTACCTTATCAAGCTAAATACTGCTTAAAAGATTCACAAACCTTGGGAGATTCCGTGAATTTTATCCGCAGACCAAAAAATCTCTCCCGAGCAATCACACTCGAGAGAGATTTTATTTTTGGAATTTATGAGAGATAAGGTGTGGAAATCTTAGTCTTGGTTTTTACGACGATTCATAGCCGCAAGTCCTGACATGAGTCCCATAACAACAACACCCATTGCTGCGAGGTTGTTATCTGTCTCACCTGTTACTGGCAATTGTTCATCGCCTTCCTTAGCTTTATCAGAACCATCTGCCTTCTTACCATCTTTATTTCCAGATTTCTTCTTATCTGAACCTTTACCGTCTGAAGCACCATCAGCCGCTGAGCCTGAACCCTTAGATCCTTTAGCACCGTTTGAAGTTGCTTTAACAGCTTTAGAAGTTGAGCTTCCACCATTAGCAGTTGAAGGTGTTGAACCATCTTCAACCTTGCGGTAGATGTAAGTAACAACTGTTTGACCTTCAGTCATCTTGTCTGTTGATTTACCTTCTTGACGAATCAATTCGTATTTCACACCATTACGGTAGATGTAACGGTCACCGTGAAGGTTAACATCAGCACCAACAGAGTTAGTGATAACAAGTGGCATCTTGATTTGGTTACCATATTCATCACGGTAGATAACGACGATTGTACCAACTTCTTTGTTAACTGCTGGTTTAGCAGGTTCTGCATTAACCAACTTGTAAACAACCTTAGTATCTTCACCAGGATTGCTTGGTGTCACACCAGTCTTATCAGCCTTGTAACCTTTAATCTCAGGAACAAGCGTCATAGCAGCCTTGGTTGGGTCATTAGGGTCATTTGTGTAAGCGATTCCTTCAGCACCTGGGATTGGGTTACCTTTTTCGTCAACAGGAATGATCTTACCAAATTTAGTGTAAGTAACCGTTTCAACCTTGCTGTCCATAGTAACATCTTGAGCAGCTACACGGCCTTTATCAGCAAAGTAACCATTAACCAAAGGTGTGAGGACGAGATCAAATTTAGTCTTATCGGCCTTCCATTCACCAGTTGTAAGAATATCACCTGTTACAGAATCAAGGGTCAATGAACGTTTCCATTGTGCCTTTTGAACACTGTCTGCTGGCAATTTCGCATGGCTGTCTTTACTTGTATAATGAACAGTGTAAGTCACATCCTTGAGGTAGGCATCCTTAGCAGGCCATTTTGGACCATTTGGTTGGTTAGGATAGATTGGCGTACCTGGTTCGTGAGCATCATCTGGATTAAAGTCAAGCGCAACACGTTTGAAGCTTACTGTCCAAGCTTGATCTACCGCACTGTCCAAATCAAATGTTGCGCCAGCTGGGTAACCATCTGTCACAAGGACATAGCCAAGTTCTTGATAGTGTTTGATGCGTTCAGCTGTTGAATAACCAACCGCTTCGCCAGATTTACCAGCCAAAGCAACAGTTTCAAGCGTTGAACCACCAGTTTCATCACGATAAGTAACACTTGCTTTTTGATCATTCTTAACATAGACAACCTTAGTGTCGCTAGACAAATCACCTGGTGTCGCAGGTACAACCTTAGCAGTGTATCCTGGGATAGTTGGCAAGTTCTTGTCAACAGCAATCATCTTAGTTGGATCGTTAGGATCGTTGATGTAGGCAGTATCTGAAACTCCTGGAATTGGATTGCCATTTTCATCCACAATGATGAATTTACCAAAGGCCTTATAAGTTACGGTATCAGTTGCTTCTGGAGCATCTGGAGTAACTGTCTTACCACCTGCTAGGGCTTTATCTGCAAAGTAACCTGTTACAACAGGAACTTTAACGCTAGCATAGGTGTGGCTAGCTTCATTCCAAGTCACTTTACCAGTTGCTTGGTTATCTTTACCTGCAAAAGTATAGTCAGATTTTACATCTGCAGCTGGTGTCTTGTCACCTGCACCTTGGAAGGTAACCGTTTGTTTAGTAGCTTTAGTCACATCGTTAACGATAGCTACGTAAACGACACGTGTATCTTCACCAGGATTTGATGGAGACACTGGAAGGGCTTTAACAGTGTAACCGGCGATACTTGGAATTGTCTTGTCGATGGCAATCATCTTAGTCGCATCATCTGGATCGTTTGTATAAGCAGTTGTTGAGACACCTGGAATTGGATTGCCATTTTCATCAACGGCAATGAATTTACCAAAGGCCTTGTAAGTCACTGTATCAGTTGCATTTGGTGCATCTGGAGTAACTGTCTTACCGCCAGCTACTGCTTTATCCGCATAGTAGCCAGTCACAACTGGAGTCTTAACTGTGCCGTAAGTATGGCTCGTTGCTGTCCAAGTTGTTGTGTTAGTTGTAGGATCTTCTTTACCGCTAAAGCTAAAGTCGTTTTGAGTGTTAGCAGCTGGTGTCTTAGCATCAGCACCTGTGTAGCTAACGGTTTGACTGGTTGCCTTAGTCACATCTTTAGTGTCTTTTTCAACGATAATGTGGTAATGGTAACCTGGTGCCAAATATTGACCGCCACCATTAGCATCAATAGAAGCATCTAAACCTTGAGCGCCATTGGCAAATTGAACGAGGTCAACGACACGGCTTTGATTGTAAGCCCAAGAACGATTTGAGCGAATCGTTGCAATACCGTTAACATAATCATATTGACGTTCTGCTTTCAAAACATCCACATAAGCATTAGCTCTAGACTTATCAGCAGATGCGTACTTGATACGGTAACCTGCTGGCACTGGTGGAAGTTCTGTTATACCGGCATCATAGATTTTATTGTAAGTTTTACCGTTTGCTGTGATTGTTTCAGTTGAGTTGTTAATACGGTAGGTTGAAGAGTTTGGAATCTTATTTCCAGCTTCATCCACATAGTCGATAATACCGAGGTTGGCATAGTTTACGACAACCACATATCTACCAGTCGCATCGTCAATGTAGTCATAAGCTCTCATGACACCATCGTTATCACGACCGACTTTAAGGTGGTTGATGTAGTCAATGTTAACAAAGTACTGTTGACGTTCTGGCAAATAGTTCAACTTATAGCCAAGGTTGGTCAAGTCAGGGTTGGTTGAGCCTGCTCCAGCATTGGTCAAAACAGTGAGTGCATCAACTGGACGAAGATCACGGTTTGCGACCGCAAGTCCCATAGCATTGATGAGGTTTTCAGAGTTAAGACTAGCTTCGGCTGCGTTTAATTCGCTGCTTGTCACAGCCAACTCACTTGTGGCTACTTTAAGAGCGCTATTTACAGCCTTTGATTCTGTGCTAGTAGCTTCTGTTGCTGCTGCAACTGAAGTGGCTGCACCAGTCGTTTGAGCTGAGACTTGTCCAGCTGCAGGAGCCTCAGTGGCTGCTGTTGAGCTAAGGGCTTGTGCACTTGTAGCCACTGAAGTTGCTTGCGCTGTTGCAGACTCAGAGCTAGCTTGTGAAGCAGCATGTGACGCTACTTCTGAGCTAGCTGCTGTTTGACTAGTCGAAGCTGCCTGGCTGGCTGGTGCTGCTGATTGGGGCTGTTCGCTGGCCAAAGCCACAGTTGACACTGAGCTTGGTGCGTTTTCTGTTGTTGTTGGGGCCGTTGATGCCGCTGCCGGTGTTGACTGTTCTACAACCACATCAGGTTCAGCAGTTGTTGCCATACCTGTAGTAGCTGGTGCTACCGTTTCATCAGCTTGTGCGCCCTGTGCATTTGAAAAAATTGAAACTCCCAAAAGAACAGAGGCTACACCAAAGCTGTATTTCCGTAATGAAAAATGTTGGCGTTTATTAAACATATCTCTCATAGTAATAAAATTCCTCAATATCCAAATTACTTTATATACGTCTTCCATTTTATACCATAATTATTAAATTGTCAAATATATACTAATAATTGTTTGTTAATTTAATTTCTCTTAGAAAACATTAATTTTAGCCCCTTATCTAAATCCTTTGATTTATCAAAGCGTTCTAACCAAAACTTTCCAAAATGAACCACTTTGTCAGTTTTATAATTTTCAAAAGACTTTCATAAGCAGACCGTATTTATTAAAAATCCGTCTCAACACTACTCTTTTATGTCCTTTTTATGATAGAGATTAAAAGATACAAGAAAGGTCATTGACAGCCTAGCCTTATGCTTTCCCCATTGCCAATCTAATGATAGGAAATACCTCTCTCCGCTAAGATTTTGACAAGACTCAAAAATCCCCTTGGATGTTTTCCAAGAGGGATTCTTTGAGCTATTATTTGAAAATAGAGCTTGTGAAACTATCTGTTTCTTGCAAGAGTTTCTTGTAGACAGCTTCTTTGAGTTTAGTCGTATGACTTGTTGACACTGACTTATTACCATTCTTATCCGTCTTGATACTTGCTGCATCTTTGGCAACAGCATCCTTGAACAAGGTTAATAAATCATTGTAAGAGGCTACACTTGTGCCATCAATCGTTACTGGTGTTAAGCCATGAGACGCTTTGTCTTTCACTTCTTTGAAGTAGGCTTTCTTGAAGGCTTCTAATGAGTTGAACTTCCCATCAGAAATCTTGTTAATAATAAAGTCATCGCCAAGGGTGTTCTTACCAGCCGCTTTGGCTTCTTGTTTATACTTGTTCGTCGCATAGCCTAGGAAGCCTTTTTCATAGCCGTAGTAACCCCAGAGTCTGAAAGTATTATGCTTAAAGGACATAGCACCAGGAGAACCCTCGCTGGTATTTCCGCCATAAATAGCAGACATCATAGGGACATTGACATAGGCAGAAGCGAAATCATCTGGTTTATAGACACCATTGCCCGGTCCACGATTGGTCATGAAGTTGTTATCCACAAGGTCATCGATAGAGGTCAAGGTCATAGCCTTTTCACTATCGTTCAAAGGACGAACCTTATCGTATTGATTTTTGCTGCTACCACGCATTTCCTTATCGACCTTCTTGAACCAAGCATTATTGAGGTCCTGGTTGCCTTGACTAAGGACCGCTTCCCCTTCAAGTGAGTCAAGAAGCATGAGGGTATCATTGTAACCCTTCATGTAACGGTCGATGGCTTCACGTGAATTCAACTTGTTTGGATTTGTGTCATACCATTGATTACCATCGTTAGGGCGTTCAAAGGCCATATTGAGTCCTAGTGCTCCGTATTCACCTTGGTGACCCTGAGTAGCTGGTGATTGAAGAAGACCTTGGGCATAAGCTTCAACGTCTGTTCCTTCACGACGACCATAATCGCCAAAGTAGGCAATACGGTCATTGATGTGGGTCGTTTCATGCGTGAAGGCAGAGGCTCCGTACTCACTAACCACATTAGACATGATAAAGGTTACCTTGGCACGGTTATCGTAGGCATTGTCGTAAATAGACGCATAAGCACCAGCCACAGCACCATTATCTCCATAGTATTCGCCGACTGGGCCATAGATTTCACGAATTGGCGCATAGATATCTTTACTGTCTTTAAATTGGCCGTAGCGATCTGGCCAACCTGGCCAACCATGACCCCAGACATAGTAACCTTCCCAGACCGGAATGACAATATCCTTGAACAATCTGTCCTTAACCTTATCGGTAGCCAATCGTTGCCAGAAATCAAGATAGTTAATTTGACGTTGAGCAGCCAAATCAATCTCAGGCTTGAATTTCTCCAAGGTCGTGTTGTATTTATTGGCTGTACCATAAGACATGGTGTCATAAGTAGAAATCAAGAACATCTGTGTCTTATCAAGATTCAACAAAGGAAGAATCATCTTTCGATGCAAGCCACGGGTTAAGTTATCATAAGCACGGTACTTGTGCTCGCCGACACCTTGGTTTTGAGAAGCTTTCTCAACAACATAGACCTTATCCTTAGTCGCATCAATGAACCAGTCATTCATGTTATCAATAGTGGTAAAGAGTTTTCGATTGTAGTTGAGGAAGTCGTTTAAATCACCAGACTTAGTATATTTAGCTAGAACTTCACCGAAAGCATCGTATGTTCTTGAACCACTGATATTATTTTCCTTAGAGCCAATTTCAATCAAGCGGTCAAGAACATCCACATTATTACCATAAAAATCTGGTTTGAAGAGCATGAGTTCCTTGATATTGACATCATCAAATTTCACACCATAGTAGCGATTCAAGTAGGTCAAACCTAGCAAGAGGGCAGCTTTATTTTTCTCAACCTTGTCAAGAATCATTTGTTGGGCAGCAGGTGATTGGTTGAGTTGATGGTCCTCATTTTCAACCAGCTTAGTGACAAGATTAGTTAAATTAGCTTTTACAGCGTCAAAGCTTTCTTCCAAGTAAAGATTCTTAATAGCATTGACCTTGTTTCCTCCGGTACGACCAAGTTTTTGGTAAATCGGGTCAGACTGCAACTCAATTGGTTTAAGGATATCAACGATACCATTGATAAGACTTGAGTGGTCTTTTTGAACGATGTTCGGAGTGTACGCGATACCCAAATCAGCAACAGTGTACTCTTTAACATTGCTCAAACCTTCTGAACTCTCTGAAAGCTTGAAGTAGTCTTTGGTACCATCAGCATAATGAACAATAATCTTGTTAGCATCGCTTAGATCTGTAACAAAATTACTGTCTTTCATTGGTGTCACTGAGAGCACCTCTTTGGTATTCAAGTTGTGGTCTTTGGCCAGTTTGTTTGCTTGGTAGACAATATAATCCTTGTTATAGAATGGCTGGAATTTCTCAATATTCTTGTAAGCCTGCTTGTATGCTGGCTTATAGTCTTGAATATTGGCAAAATCAGCTTGACTAGAAACATTGTTAAGAGTATTCAACGCGTAAGGCTCGCTAACAAATGTATCAGCTGTGATGTTGTAACCTTCAACACGCTTGTCAGCTTCTTCCTTGGTCAAATGTTTGAGCTTATTCGGACTCTTAGTATCTTTACCAGTACCATCTTCGGCCGAGCTGTAACCAACCACACCAAAGAGATCTTTGATGTATGGGCCACCGTCTTCATCATTGACATCATTCGAAGCAAAAATTTCTTGACCTTTAATAACCTTAGCATAGGTCACATTATTTTGAACAGCGCCGTAAGGCCATGTCTTAGCGACAATACCACCGACATTCCTTGTGTTTTTAACATCAAGAACACCTTTAGCTACTGAATTGGTTACCTTAGCCTTCGTTCCTGATTTCCAACTGTTGAGCATGTAAGTGACAAATGGCACCAGCATACTTGCGTTAGCATTTTGAGCTGTAATAGTCGCATCCACATAGGCTCTGTTGACGAATCCCATGTAGTTTGAACCAGCAATCCCACCAACTGTTGAGTTATTACCAACAGAGTTGATTTTACCGAGAAAGGCAACATTTTCAATCTTGCCATCTTCATCAATCTTATTGACAATACCTGCAACGTCATTGTTACCAGTCACTGAACCAGCCACCTTAACATCTTCAATCAGACCTTTGTTTTTAAGGTTAAATCCAACCGTCGCGATTTGATTTTGACCAGAGCGATTGATGTCTACATTTTCAAAGTTGATATTCTTGATCGTTCCGCCATTGATGACATTAAACAATGGATGCTCTAAATCATAGATGGCATAGCGTTTGTCACCATCACTTAGCAACTTACCAGTAAATTCGGTCGTAATGTATGATTTACCGTTTGGAACAACGTGACGAGCACTCATACTTTGACCCAGTCTAAATTCACCTGAAGGATTCGCCTGAATGGCATTGACCAACTCAGCAAAATCGTAGTAAACATTGGCTTGGCTAGCCTGAGGTTTCTCAATGTAATAGCTATAGGTTTGAGCAAAATGGTTTTGGGCATCACGTTGAACCAAATTGTCCGCTGCTGCAGTTACCTTATAAACCGCCTTGCCATCAACCGTTGTTTCTTCGATGGCTTTTACAGCCAAGTAAGTGGTCTTCTGATCCGCAGAAGTCATCTTCAAGTAGTAATTCGTGAGATCCTGAGGTACAGCTGTCAGACGAGTCTCATCCACTTCTGTTTGATTGTCATACTTAATCAAATCTGTACGTGCAAAATCTTTAAGCTCAACCTTCTTGAGATCCAGTTGGAGAGTTTGGTCTGCCAAAACCTGATTCTCCTCACCATTGCCACGATCATAGGTCATGGTTGTTGTGAGGGTATATGGCTTGTAATAGTCTAAGTTTGTTAGGTCAGCAGTCAAGGTCGTGCTAGGAATATCAAGCGTTTGAACAATCTGTCCGTTTTGCTTGAGGACTGCTTTAATAGTCGTGATAGCTGCTGAACCTGGATTCGTCAAGTTGTAGCTAAGTTTAGCACTACGACCCAAATCATCCTTGTCAATCTGTGTCAGCGTAAGCACTGGTTTTTCAGACACCTTGGTCCCTTTGTGAACGATACGATCTTGAACAGGAACTAGCACGGTTTCAGTGACAGTTGGTGCCTCAGACGTCTTATTCCCTTTATAGGTCTTATAGACTTTGGTGATTTTGTTTTGACCTTTTTGACCTTCTTGAACAACCTTTAGAGTGCCCTTTTCAAGACTATCATCTTCTTGGACAATTTCTTTAAATGGAAGCTCTACAATAGACTCTTCAGTCGTTGTCCCATCTAGAGGCTTGCTGCCACGACGGATTTTTCTAGGTTGTGGCACCTCAATAACCTTACCTGACACAATAGTCGGCTCACCAACCTTGACACCATCAATGGTTTGGTAAATTTTCTGGATTTCTTGGCTACCTTTTTGACCTTCTTGCTCGACAACCTCTTCATCCACATACTTGCTATCATCAGTGATAACTTCGATAGGATAATCGATGGCTTGCGTTTCAGTCTCTGTGACACTTCCAACAACTGGAGTGTGGACAGGATTCTCGGGTTGGACAGCCGCTTCACCTTCGTGACCTGATTCTTGGGTACCATTGGCTTCCAGTTTGCCTGTGTACTCTGGATTTGTAGGTTGAACAAGTGCTTCGCCTTCATGACCGGATTCTTGTGTACCCTTAGCTTCCAGTTTGCCAGTATAGTCTGGATTTGCAGGTTGAACAGCTGCTTCGCCTTCATGGCCAACTTCTTGGGTACCATTGGCACTGATCGGTCCAGTGTACTCTGGATTAGCTGGTTGAACAGCTGCTTCGCCTTCATGGCCAACTTCTTGGGTACCATTGGCACTGATTGGACCGGTGTACTCTGGGTTAGCGGGTTGAACCAAAGCTTCGCCTTCGTGACCAACTTCTTGGGTACCATTAGCACTGATTGGGCCCGTATATTCAGGGGCAACAGGTTGAACCAAAGCTTCACCCTCATGACCTACTTCTTGTGTTCCATTGGCACTAATCGGTCCAGTGTAATCTGGATTCGCAGGTTGAACCAACGCTTCGCCTTCGTGTCCAACTTCTTGGGTACCATTGGCACTGATTGGACCAGTATATTCTGGATTTGCAGGTTGAACAGCTGCCTCACCTTCATGACCAACTTCTTGGGTACCATTGGCACTGATTGGGCCCGTATATTCAGGGGAAACAGGTTGAACCAAAGCTTCACCTTCATGACCTACTTCTTGGGTACCATTAGCACTGATTGGGCCGGTATACGCTGGATTGGCGGGCTGAACTAGAGCTTCGCCTTCGTGTCCAACTTCTTGGGTACCATTGGCACTAATAGGTCCAGTGTACTCTGGATTTGCAGGTTGAACAGCTGCCTCGCCTTCATGACCTGATTCTTGCGTACCTTTAGCGCTAATTGGTCCTGTGTACTCTGGATTAGCTGGTTGAACTAGAGCTTCGCCCTCATGACCTGACTCCTGTGTTCCTTTTTTCCAACTGATTGCCTTACTATCCCTATCAGCTGTCCCCTGACTAACTGTATTATCTTCTTTTATTGAAGACTCAAGCCCTTGCAAAGTATTCTCCAAAGGTTGTTCAAGCTCCGGCTTAGCAGAGTAACGCAGATAACCCACATACTCATAACCATCAATGGCAATAACACCCTTAGCCAAATCTTCTTTATTTGAAACCGCAAGAGTTTGATTATAGGCCTGCAACTCCTTGTTTTGCAAGGCAAGAACCTCTATCGGCACAAGGAGACTTTGCCCTGCGGCCCCAATCAAGACCAAGCCAATAATTTTTTTACGGTGTTTTTTTGAAAATAGCAACACAGCCATAGTCGCTGTTGTCAATCCCAAACCTGTCGCTGCCCAGTCAGAACTTCCTGTCTGAGGAAGAGTAGCTTGACTGTCTCCCTTACGTTTATAAACCAGATAAAAAGTGTCCTCATTTTGATATTCCTTAGGAATAGCATGTACCACTTGCTTCTGCTCTTCAGCTGTTAATTCATTTTCTGTGACATAGGCCATGTGTACCGATGCATCCGAAGTAACCTGGTCTGCCGAAACTGGTTTAGACACGAAAAGACCACCTGCTAACAAGAATGTCCCGATAGCAACTGGCCCTACACCTACTGACAATTTACGAATGGCGTATTTTGTCACTTTTTCAAAAACATGATTTGCTTGTTTCATTCAAAATCTTCCTATATGTTAATCCTTGTACCCCAAGGCACGTCAAAAAAACGAAGACGTTATTGAAAAAACACGCACTCTATACATTTATTAACCTTCTTCCGAGGTCTATCATATCCTTTTTTTAATCTTTAGGCAAGTATCTTCTCTAATTTTTAATCAATATAAGCAATTGTTTAACGACCATACTTTTCTTTCATGAAAATATCTAGAACTTTTTCATATAAATGATTACATAGAATCTAATATTTGTAAGAATGTTCTCTTGAAATTCAAACCACTAATAATCCAAAACTAAAACTATTGGTACAGACTCTCTTATTTAACTTTTTATCTAATATTTTAATGTAAGTAAACTCATCTTTCAATAGACACAAAAGAGACCCACCCCTTTTTGATATCTTCCGATAGGGATTAAACAAAATCAATAGTTATTGGAGACTTCAAACGGAACTCAAAAAACAGAATGACCACACTAGAGTATTGATTTACTCTGGCGTGATCATTTTTCTTTATATATAACTTGCTATTATCTTCTTTCAGAGCAATATATGTAGTATCAAGAAATTTAGGAGGTATCTTTATGTGGAAATAAAGTACACTCGGTATTGCTCAACCAGACAGAAAGAATCTTATCATTCGCTTTTGGGTAAAACATTTTGAGAAGCCAAGCAAGGAATATAGCCTTTATGGCGGTCTAATTTCAAAACTAAGTCTCAAACTTAATCGTGAATGAATTGCCAATTACTACAGAGGTTGGGACATTGAGCCTACCTGTAAGGAAGCAGAGGTTTACCTCAGCATTTTGATTAAAGCTTATAATTAAACGAAACACCGACGTGAATAGACCTGTGGGTGCTCTGTTGTATTTTGTATTATATGATGTTTTATCCTCTGCAACCATTTAAACTGGTGCTGATTCAGTTGTATCATAATGAATTCATTTACGAAGTCGTTCATAAAGAGCTCCGCCTATAGTATCCATTACCTGTTTCATCATATCAGGGTCAGAGAACATTTTTACAAAGAAGGATTCGTTCTGTTCATATCTGCTTGCTGCCATTTCTGGGAAGTCTTTAGCAAATAGAAGCATAAATGTTTTAAAGTCATTGTTATAGGCATAACTTTTCCATTTATCCTGAGTAGCATAATCATTCTCAATTTGAAGAAGAACTTTATCCATCTCTGTAAAGGTAGTTCCATATTTCTCATTGATTTTATCAATAATAATTGTAAGAGGATCTTTCTTCTTTTCTCTGCGTCCAGCCTCACCGGTAATTGGTTTGAAGCCTTCTTCTGTAGGTTCTAATTCGATACTGCCTTCGAAATCTTTTTCAAGACGATAGTACTCAAGCAAAACCTTATCATCTACATTTATGATTTCATTGCCACCTTTTGGTAACTGCATATCTAAAAACTTCGCATATACACTAAACTTGTGAATGTCTTTATCAAACAATCTACATACCTGTGTAACAAAAGCATAGATTCGGTTAAATCTTGCAAGTGTCGATTTAAATAAATCCTGCTTTTCTGCCGGAAGTGCTTTGAATCTATCAAGTGCAGGTTGAATCTGGCTTTGCAACTTTCCTAAATCTCCAGCATTTTGGGTTTTACTAGAGAAAAATATTTCTGCGAATTTAGCAATTTCCATTTCTTGATACACATGATATTCATCAAGGGTATTCTTCAAATCATATACCACGTTCGGATTTGTTTCCTGTTCAAGAACAGTTTCCTCATAATATGGCTCAAATGATTTTTTGATATCCTCTGCTGAGTTTACGAAATCAAGAACGAAGGTATCCTGTTTACCACGCATCGTACGATTTAAGCGGGAAAGTGTCTGAACCGCCTTTACTCCTGATAATTTCTTATCTACAAACATTGTATGAAGTAAAGGTTCATCAAATCCGGTTTGATATTTTTCTGCAACAATAAGCATACCAAAGTTATCTGTGTGGAACGCTTCCGGTAATGCCTTTTCTTTGATGGTACTTCCGTCTTTTGCTTTGTTAAGCTTTTCTTCGGTATATGTTTGTCCATCGTCCTCAACTTCACCGGAGAATGCAACAAGCACATCTAAACCAGAATAGCCTTTTTCAGATATTTGTCTCTTGAACTCCTGTAAGTACCGAACAGCATGTAGACGTGAAGGAGTAACAATCATCGCCTTAGCTTTTCCACCGATTTTATGTCTAGTCACATTAATAAATTGTTCAAGCATAACAGTAGTCTTCTGCGAAATATTATGTGGATGCAGCGACTCATAGTTACGGATTGCATTCAGTCCTGCAGTGCTATCTAATTCCGGATCATTAGGAATAGACTTTACAATTTTATAGAACATATTGTAAGTCATATAATTTTTCAACACATCTAAGATAAAGCCTTCCTCGATAGCCTGTCTCATAGAATAGATGTGGAACGGATGGAATTTTCCATTTTCGTCTTTCCAACCAAACATCTGTAAGGTCTTATCTTTTGGTGTAGCCGTAAAAGCAAAGAAAGACATATTTTCATGAACGCCCTGTGCAGAAAGTTCATCTAACAGCTTCTCCTCATCGTCCTTGCGTTTGCTTTCGTATTCATATTCCATATCAGCATATTCTTCCAATATCTTTTCTGTATCTGCAAGAGCACGTTTTAGTTTCTTTGCAGCATCACCAGTTTGGGAAGAATGTGCTTCGTCTATAATGATTGCAAATCTCTTATTATCAGATTTTACTTCTTTATAGATGACAGGGAATTTTTGTAATGTTGTTATAATAATCGGAACACCATCATTGATAGCTTCCTTAAGCTGTTGAGCGTTTTTATCAATCTTCTTTACCACACCATCTACATGGTCAAATTGATAAACTGTATTTTGTAATTGTCCATCAAGAACACGTCTGTCTGTAACGATAATAACAGACTGGAATATTTTTTCATTTTTATAATTGTGTAGACCGCTGAGTCTATGTGCAAGCCATGCAATTGAGTTGGATTTTCCGGAACCTGCACTATGCTGAATCAGATAGCTTTTACCGGAACCATTCTCTTTAACATCCTCAAGAAGTTTAGTGACTACATCAAGCTGATGATAACGAGGGAATATCATACGCTCTGTTTTGATATCTCCATTTTCATCTCGCTCAATCTGTAAGTGAAGGTATTTATGCAATATTTCAAGCAGTCTGTCCTTGCACAGAACATTTTCCCACAGAAATGCCGTGTCATAACCATCCTCATTGATAGGATTACCTTGTCCACCAACTTTTCCTGCTCCATTGCTTCCTTGATTAAATGGGAGGAAATATGTCTTTGCGCCTTCGAGCCTTGTGGTCATATACACACGGGATAAATCAACAGCAAAGTGTACGAGCACACGCTCTTTGAAAGTAAAGATTGCATCTTTGCCTGCTCGGTCAAATTTATATTGCATAATGGCATTAGCAGTGCTTTGACCGGTGAACTGGCATTTCAATTCCATCGAAACAATTGGAATACCGTTTACAAAAAGTACAATATCAATACTGTTCTCGTTATTCAAAGAATAATGCAACTGCCTTGTGCAGTGCAGAATATTCGATTCATACTGTTTAACCGTAGTGGCATTAATGCTTGTTTCCGGCTTCCAAAAGACTGCTTTAAATTTAATACCTCTGTCTGTAAAACCTTGGCGAAGGACACGGAGTAAGCCGACCATTTTGACTTCACGGCAGAAACGCTCGATTACTTGCTTTTCACTGTCAGCGCCATATATCTTTTCGTAGCGTTTCCATGTCTTAGGCTGACTATCTTTAAGAAAAGAAATAAATGTAGCTTTATCCAATCCTAATTCTCTGTCAAAAGATTTAGGGTTTCCTTTTATATATCCGCCTTGAGTTGTCAGATATTCTTCAATATCTTGCTCGAAGCGTTTTTCTTTTACATCAAAATTTGACACTTGTTACACCTCCTTCTTTCCTGTGACAACCTCATAGATGAGGGATTTTTTATATGTAGACATTTTCTCAATAATTTTCTGCCTATTTTCAATATTTTTATTAATCTTATTACACTTTTCATTGAGAATGGCAGAAATTTTTATTTGAATATCCTTTGTCGGAAGAACAAATCTTATCCCTCGAATAGTCCCCATTGACAAACTAGGTTGTGCTGAAGCTTTTGAAATTTTATTTATCTCACCTTTCCCTGCATAAGATGACAAATAATACATCAAGTACTCTTCATCAATTGTTTCTTTGAACTCATCTCGTATAACAATTTTTGCAACATTAGGTGCCAAGTGATATCGTATTGATTTATCAAAAAGACAAACGTCTCCTATACCTGCCCCAATAAATGTTATCAGTAAACACTTCTTATCAAGTGCACATCGAGATAATTTTTTAGATACATCCATGGGTATAAATTCATTGATTTCATCATTAAACCAATGCATTCGAACATTTTGCGCTCTAACAATAGGGACTTCCGCATCATCACTGATGTTTTGTTCCATAGTGTCAGTATATTCAAAGCCAGCAAGCTTAGTTACAAAGCAAAAAGTACCTATTTTAGCAAGATCATATGATGCATTTATTGAGCCTATCCATGGTATTTCACTATCCTTCATTGCAGTATCAGATTTCAATCCCTTTGTCACAGCTTCTGTAATAACTGACAGTTTATATTCTTTCAACTTCTCAATCACAGCTTGCTGTTTCTCAATAATAGCATCTATCTTAGAGCATTTTTTATCGAGATAGTCTGCTATTTTGCACTGCTCATCATACGGAAGCGCAACAATAGGATAGTTCATCAGTGTTTCTGCATTTAATGTCCACCTATTATCAAATGAAACACCTTTTCCATATGAGAAGAATGCCATCATCCAGTATTGAACCTTAAAGTAGTAATCATAAAAAAACGGATTAATGTCATCTTTACTCTTAAGATTAATATATGCTGGACTGATTACCCCAGACACATTGGAAACACTACAGTTAGCTCCACTATATAAGTCCATTGGATTTAGCAACAAATCACCTGGCTCAACTGGATTGTAATTAAAATAGCTTTCTGCTATCTGCCCTTCGTTGTTAGAAATATCTCGTACCTTTACTCCTGTTCTCGCGAGCGACAAAATAACTGGATTTTCTCTCATTGCCTTTTCATTCTTGCGAGTAAAACCATGCTTCACTCTTTGCATCGACCAGTTTTTAGGTATTTCTCCAAGCCACGAAAAACCACTATTCTTCATTTCTCTCATAGGTCGAATACCTCCTCAAGACTTCCAGATAGTTCAGTTTCCAAACCCATAATCTCTGCCATAATTTCTTCAGATGGCTTAGGAATCTCATACTTGTAAAAGTATCGTGTGAATGGAATTTCATAACCAATTTTGGATTTCTTCGTATCAATCCATGCATCCGGTACAAAAGGAAGAACTTCACGCATGAAATATTCATCAATATCTTCTTTAAGAGGCACATTTTCTGTATCACGAAGAGAAGAGTCTGCTTGCGGCTTATTCTTCTTTAAGATTGGATTTCCATCTTCATCAAGAAGAGGACGTTCAACCGTAATCTTTGTATATCCAAAATCAGCGTTATCATAAATCTTACTGATTTCATTTTCTCTGAACTCACCATAAACTCGAGTGATTTCTTCTATCGCATTTTCAGGAATATCATTTTTTTTGTTTCCAAGTGCTTTACGTCTCTTTTCGAACAATCCATTAGCATTGATAAGCTGAACTTTGCCTTCACGCTTAGTTCCGGCTTTCTTATTAGAAAGCACCCAAATATATGTGGCAATTCCTGTGTTATAGAAAATATCATTAGGAAGTGCAATGATAGCTTCTAATAAATCATTTTCCAAAATATATCTTCTGATTTTAGAAGGGCCGCTTCCGGCATCACCCGTGAAGAGCGGAGAACCATTGTGAATAATAGCGATACGGCTACCACCATCATTTGGCTCTTTCATTTTGGAAATAGCAGTTAGTAAGAATAGCATTTGTCCATCTGATGTAGAAGGGAGTCCTGCTCCAAATCTGCCTGCGAAACCACGCTTTGCTTCTGCCTCAACTTTTGTTTTTTCGTTTTTCCATTCTCTACCAAAAGGCGGATTGGAGATAATATAATCAAATTTCTGACCTTCAAACTGGTCATCAGAAAGAGTATTCCCATCTTTGATAAAGTTCGCATCATTACCTTTGATTAGCATATCTGCCTTACAAATGGCAAAAGTCTGGTCATTCAGTTCTTGTCCAAATGCAAGAAGTTCTGTGGCAGCATTCAGTTCATGAAGATATTCCTCAGAAACAGAGAGCATCCCACCTGTGCCGCATGCCGGATCATATATAGTTTTTGCTACGTTGTTGCCAGATAAAATATCATTATCATCATGGAATAGAATATTAACCATTAAGCGGATAACTTCACGGGGAGTATAGTGCTGTCCGGCATCCTCGTTGTGCGACTCAGAGAATCTTCGAATAATCTCTTCAAAGATGTATCCCATCTCAAGATTGCTAATTACATTAGGATGTAAGTTTGCCTTAGGAGAAGTGAACTCCTTAATGACAATATAAAGTATTCCTTTGTTTGCCATAGTAGTGATGTGGCCATCAAACTTGAACTTTTCGATAATATCCTGAACGTTCTCAGAAAAGCCATTTAAATAATCACGGAAATTCTCTTCAATGTTATCTGGATCATCGAGCAGACGTTCGAAGGTATACTTGCTTGTGTTATAAAAAGCTTTACCTCCAGTAGCACTGCGAAGAAGAACATCCTTCATTGGCAGATTCTTTACTTCATCATATTTTTTTAAAACTGCATCCTTTGTATCTGATAAGATGCAGTCAAATCTTCTTATAACAGTTAACGGTAAGATTACCTCACCATATTCATGTGGCTTATATACTCCAGTTAGTTTATCTGCAATTGCCCATATAAGAGCCGCTTTTTCATTCACATTAGAACTTAAATTCATCAGTCAATTCCTCCATCTTATATTTCGTTCCATGCTTTTTCCAAAGCACTAAAATCAATATTCTGTGATTCACAGAACTCTTTTATTTTCTTCATAGCTGCCATATTGATTATCTCCTAATTTCAATGTGTCAATGTTATAGCATAATTATAGCGTTTTTCTATGAACTTTTCTATATCTCTGGACACCTCCATTGAGTAGCGAGAAAAGAACAAGGTATACGAATTACCCAAAATCAAGAATGTGGATATTGAAGCTGCACTCTTATATTCCATTCAACAAGTCACTACATTTGCCAAAGAGGATGAAGCTAAATTTTAGAACTCATTACTAAAACAAATACTAAAGTTGCAGAGCGTGAAATCAAAGAAAGCAAGAAAGAATATGAACAAGCTATCACCAGAATGAATAAGCTTGATTCCTTTATTCAGAAATTTTTTGAAGACAATGTAGAAGGAAAAATCAGTGACAGGCGTTTTGCGAAAATATCTGCTACTTATGAATCAGAATAGAATGAACCTCAAGAATCTGGGGTTATTCTGTAATCAATAATCAACGATCCAAAAGAAAAATCAGCCAATGTCGATAGTTTCCTTGAACTTGTGAAACAATACACCGATATCAAGGCACTGGATGAAAAAATCATAAGAACCATTATTGAAAGCATCAGAATGAAAAGTTCTGGTCAAGTGATACCAAGAAGCTGAAAATCATATTCAACTTCATCGGTGACATTCAAATCCCAAGTAACGAAAAAACGGCATAGCCGATATTTCACGACTATGCCGTTTTTTTAAACCTAAGACAATTCCTTACGGAACTTACCTTTCGGGATGAGTCTCTTTTTTCGAAAACTGAAATAGTCTAACTATATTGAGGGATTTAACCTATTAACTATTTTAGTCTTCTTTTTTGCGTTTTCCTGCCAAACCAAGTCCAGCAATTGTCATCAAACCACCAAAGAGGGTAGCTACTAATGATGTGTTTTCACCTGTTTCAGGCAATGCTTGTTTCTTAGTAGCAGTTGAAACTGATAACATTTCTGAATCAGTAGGCGCTGCAGATGATGCTGGGGTTTGTTTATGCATCATAGGAGCTGGAGCTGCCTTAGGCGCTTGAGTAGTTGTTGCTGGTGTGTTCTTGTCCGCACCTGTACGAGAGTCTACAACCTTGATAGTGACAGGGACTTCATCCTTAGAGCCATCTGGATAAGTAACAACGACAGTTGTTTCTTTATCACCTGGTGTTGTTGTATCCACTGGAGTCTTGAACTCAAACTTAGTTCCTTCTGGAAGATCACCAACATTGCCGATTGAATCTTGAGCTTTTGGTGTTTCACCAACATTGACTGCTTGGTCCTTAGGCGTTGGCGTGTTCTTATCCGCACCTGTACGAGGATCTACAACCTTGATAGTGACTGGCACTTCATCAATTGAACCATCTGGATAAGTCACAACGACTGTTGTTCCTTTATCTCCCGGAGTTGTTGTATCCACTGGAGTCTTGAATTCGAACTTAGTTCCTTCTGGAAGATCACCAACATTGCCAATTGAGTCCTTAGCATCTGGTGTTTCACCTACATTAACCGTTTGGTCCTTAGGCGTTGGCGTATTCTTATCTGCATCCGTACGTGGGTCTTTAACGATGACCTTAACTGGAACTTCGTCCTTAGAACCGTCTGGATAAGTGACAATGACTGTTGCGTCTTTTTCGCCCTCAGTTGTTGTGTCAACTGGTGTCTTGTACTCGAATTTAGTACCTTCTGGAAGGTCACCGACGTTGCCGATGGAATCTTTGGCATTTGGTTGATCGCCTGGTTTAACTGTTTGGTCTTTCGCCACTGGTGTATTCTTATCCGCATCCGTACGTGGGTCTTTAACAGTTACCTTAACTGGCACTTCATCCCTAGAGCCATCTGGGTATTTGACGATGACTGTTGCGTCTTTCTCACCCTCAGTTGTTGTGTCAACTGGTGTCTTGTACTCGAAGGTAGTTCCTTCTGGTAGATCACCGAGGTTACCGATTGAATCTTTGGCATTTGGTTGGTCGCCTGGTTTAACTGTTTGGTCCTTAGCTACAGGCGTATTCTTATCCGCATCCGTACGTGGATCTTTGACGATTACCTTAACTGGGACTTCATCCTTAGAACCATCTGGGTAAGTCACAACAACTGTTGCGTCTTTGTCACCCTCAGTTGTTGTATCAACAGGTGTCTTGTACTCGAACTTAGTACCTTCTGGTAGATCACCGACGTTACCGATGGAATCCTTAGCGTTTGGTTGATCGCCTGGTTTTACCGTTTGATCTTTCGCTACTGGTGTATTCTTATCGGCATCCGTACGTGGATCTTTAACAGTTACCTTAACTGGGACTTCATCCTTAGATCCATCTGGATAAGTCACAACGACTACAGCGTCTTTTTCGCCTTCTGTTGTTGTATCAACTGGTGTCTTGTACTCGAACTTAGTACCTTCTGGAAGGTCACCTACGTTACCAATTGAACCTTTAGCGTCTGGAGTTTCTCCGATATTAACCGTTTGATCCTTAGCTGTTGGTGTGTTCTTATTTGCATCCGTACGTGGATCTTTAACTGTTACCTTAACTGGAACTTCGTCAGTTGAACCGTCTGGGTATGTGACGATGACTGTTGCGTCTTTGTCACCTTCAGTTGTAGTATCAACCGGTGTCTTGTACTCGAACTTAGTGCCTTCTGGAAGATCACCAACATTGCCAATTGAGTCCTTAGCATCTGGTGTTTTACCTACATTAACCGTTTGGTCCTTAGGTGTTGGTGTGTTCTTATCCGCATCCGTACGTGGGTCTACTACTGTCACTTTAACTGGGACTTCATCCTTAGAGCCATCTGGGTATGTCACAACTACTGTTGCGTCCTTCTCACCAACTGTTGTTGTATCAACTGGTGTCTTGTACTCAAAGGTTGTGCCGCTTGGTAGATCTGATACATTGCCAATTGAACCTTTAGCGTCTGGTGTTTCGCCTACGTTAACGGTTTGATCCTTAGCAGTTGGTATGTTCTTATCCGCATCCGTACGTGGATCAACTACAGTTACCTTAACTGGTACTTCGTCTTTAGAGCCATCTGGGTATGTCACTACAACAGTGGCATCTTTCTCACCTGCAGTTGTTGTATCTACTGGTGTCTTGAACTCGAAGCTTGTGCCATTTGGTAGATCTGAAACGTTGCCAATTGAACCTTTAGCATCTGGTGTTTCGCCTACGTTAACGGTTTGATCTTTAGCAGTCGGTGTATTCTTATCTGCATCCGTACGTGGGTCTACGACTGTCACTTTAACTGGGACTTCATCCTTAGAGCCATCTGGATAAGTCACAACAACTGTTGCGTCTTTTTCACCAACTGTTGTTGTGTCGACTGGTGTCTTGAACTCGAAGCTTGTACCACTTGGTAGGTCTGAAACATTGCCGATTGAACCTTTAGCATCTGGTGTTTCGCCGACGTTAACAGTTTGATCCTTAGCTGTTGGCGTGTTCTTATCCGCATCTGTACGAGGATCCACAACCTTAACTGTTACTGGAACTTCATCCTTAGATCCATCTGGGTAAGTTACAACGACGGTTGTTCCTTTATCACCTGGGGTAGTTGTATCTACTGGTGTCTTGTATTCAAAGGTTGTGCCACTTGGAAGATCACCTACGTTACCAATTGATTTCTTAGGATCTGGAGTTTCTCCAACATTGACCGTTTGTTCCTTAGGTGTTGGGGTATTCTTATCTGCGTCTGTACGTGGATCTTTAACAGTTACCTTAACTGGAACTTCGTCTTTAGAACCATCTGGGTAAGTGACGATAACAGTAGCGTCTTTGTCACCTTCTGTTGTTGTGTCGACTGGTGTCTTGTATTCAAATGTAGTACCACTTGGAAGATCTGAGACATTACCGATTGAATTCTTGGCATCTGGTGTGTCACCAACTTTAACGGTTTGATCTTTAGCAGTCGGTGTATTCTTATCCGCATCCGTACGTGGATCAACTACAGTTACCTTAACTGGTACTTCGTCTTTAGAGCCATCTGGGTATGTTACGACAACAGTAGCATCTTTCTCACCTACAGTTGTTGTATCAACTGGTGTCTTGTACTCAAATGTTGTGCCGCTTGGTAGATCTGAAATATTGCCAATTGAACCTTTAGCATCTGGTGTTTCGCCGATGTTAACAGTTTGATCCTTAGGCGTTGGCGTGTTCTTATCCGCATCTGTGCGTGGATCTTTAACAGTTACCTTAACTGGGACTTCATCCTTAGAACCGTCTGGATAAGTGACAACAACTGTTGCGTCTTTTTCACCAACTGTTGTTGTATCAACTGGTGTCTTGTACTCAAATGTTGTGCCATTTGGTAGATCTGAAACGTTGCCGATTGAACCTTTAGCGTCTGGTGTTTCGCCGATGTTAACAGTTTGATCCTTAGCTGTTGGCGTGTTCTTATCCGCATCCGTACGTGGGTCTACTACTGTAACTTTAACTGGGACTTCATCCTTAGAACCATCTGGGTATGTTACGACAACAGTAGCGTCTTTTTCACCAGCTGTTGTTGTATCTACTGGTGTCTTGTACTCAAATGTTGTGCCATTTGGTAGATCTGATACATTGCCGATTGAACCTTTAGCGTCTGGTGTTTCGCCGATGTTAACAGTTTGATCCTTAGCAGTCGGTTCATACTTATCAGCATCTGTTTGTTTAGCCTTGATTTCAATTGGGACATTGACTGTTTCAGTTGTTCCATCAGGATATGTCACAAGCATTGGCACATTTACCAAGCCAGGAGTCGCATTGGCAGAAGTCTTACTTGTGATAGCCCCTGTACTGTCATCAACAGAAACAGAGTCAATTCCAGCTGGAAGTGTGCCAGCTTTGAAAGTTGTACCAGAAGGCACAGATACTTCCTTACCTTCGACATCACGTACAAGTGGAATTTGTGGCTGAGTTGTGTCTCCAGCAGTGACTACTGATTTACTGTAAGTCACATCATAAGTTTGATTCTTAGGTGCATTAACAATCAATAGGTTAGTATCAAGGAAGGCATTTGCATATGACCCTTGATGAACCCCTTCGGTATTACCTTTCCAGCTACGTTGGATAGCATTCAAGTTTGGTTTAACACCACGTTCCATCCATTGCTCAAAGAGAAGCATGCCGTTATTTTTCTTGATTTCAGCATTCAATTTCTTAGCCAATTCAACTGAATCAACTGTGTCTTTAATCTTGTAAGAAATGGTATATGAACCAAGTTGCCCTGAGGCTGTACCTAAGATATTTTTGTCGATATAATTACGAACCTTATCAACATCACTTTGTGATGGGTTAGATTTTGTCGCAATACTAATGGCATCTGTCTTACGTGTATCAAGTTTCCCTGATGCATCCATGACAACCTTGGTTTTTTGAACACCACTTACAGCAGAGCCATCCGCATCAGATTTGTAAATATAAGTTTCATTCAAATCAAGATATGGCAAGAGACTCTTAGGCAATTCTTGTTCGATATAAGGCACAGATTGGAAGGTATTTGAACCTAAGTTCACAACACCCATAGCCGCAGATACTTTCATGGTATAAACCAATTCAATTGAATCTGCCTTACCATCGCTTGTAAAACGTGGAAGTACTTTTAGAGTTGGTTGTGTATTCACACCCTTACCAGGAGTTCCTGTAAAGGCGTTGGTCAAACCATTATCAGACGCAGTTTTCTTAGCGTTATCTGATGCAATAAACCATGAGTTGTCAATACTTTCACGAACCAGTTTATTAGGAATTACTCTACCGTAGTCCTTACCTGTAATCCATGCAGATGAGAATGACAACGGTGTGTTGGCAAGTCCAAGAGCGTTTAAGGTCTTGCCATTTTTCAAGGTAATAGTAATTGGGTGGTCATAAGCTGCCCCAATACCACCAGAAGCTACAGTGTTGTTGGCAATTGGAACTGACCAAACTGAACCATCTTCATGAGGTGTAAAGCTTTGTGCACTTCCTGATGCCGTTGGTTTGATTGTGATTTTTTCAATATTTTCATAGAAGGTTGGATTTTGGAAGTTCAAAATCATATGAGCTCCAAGAGGGAAAGCTTTATCCTTAGCCCATCCACCCGCAAGACGCGTCCATGATGTCCCAGTAAGAGAGATGGTACCATCGTCATTGACTTTATTAAACTCAACACCAGCGTTCTTAACAACGTAAGGAGATTCCTTATCAGTTGTGATACCAGTAGTGTCAAATTTATTAGTAATTGTAAGTGATGAATCACTAGGTTTAATGACACCATTTACAGTACTTGGTGAGACAATTAACTGTTTCGTAGCATTTTTACCAGACGCATCTGTAGCTGTTGCTACGACAGTACCACCTGCTGATGGACGTTTGAAGGTATAAACACCATCTGCCCCGTTAATTGAGACTTCTTGACCATCTACCGTTACCTTAACAGTTGAAGCCGCATCAGTACGAATCGTAACATATTCGTCACCAGCTTCAATTGAAGTTGATACATTCTTAGTAGATGCTTCTGTTGCAGATGTAGATGCTGCAGCAGGAACCGCACGACGTGAACGAACGCGTGGTTTTTCAGCTTCAGAAGAACTACTTGCTTGAGCAACCTCTGAAGTCGATGCTTGTGCAGTTTCAGAAGTTGGAGCTGCTGATGTGCTTGCTGGTGCTTCTGATGTTGCTGCAGCTTGTGATGTAGCGCTCTCCGTAGTTGTTGCAGGCGCTGTTGACGTCGCAGGCGTTGCGACAGTAGCTGGTGCTTCAGCACTTGTTGCAGCTGTTGCACTTGCAACAGGATTTGTCACTGCAGGCGTTGTCTCTGCGACTGTTCTAGTCTCGACTAAAGACGCCGTCGTTTCACCTGCTTCTGCTACTGGCGTAATCGGTGCAGCTGTCGTTTCAGTATTTTCATCTGCTTGTGCAGTCCCACCAATCATAATAAGTGTTCCTAGCAATACCGAACAAACCCCGATATTTAATTTGCGGAGAGAAAAGCGACTTTTCTTCTCATTGAATAAATCTTTACCCATAGTTCTCCAAAACAATTGGAATTCTAACTATCCAATTGCCCTTCCTAAAAATTTATTCTAATCCCCTTTCCATTATGTTATCAAAAAAATGTAAATTTTCAATACAAAATGTCATAATTTTATTATTTTCTTTTTTTATAATCTTCTATAATATAAATATCTACTCACTTAAATTTAGGTATTACAATAGTTTTATAACCCGTTATAAATACTTTTTATAAGTTATTTCGTGATTTTTAAAAAATTCTATGAGTTTATTCATACTTATTTTTATAAATATTATAATAATCAGAAAAAATATTTGTCAGATTATTTTTAGACACAAAAGAGACTCACCCCTTATGGGATGAGTCTCTTTTTCGAAAACTGAAATAGTCTAACTAACTATGTTGAGGGATTTAACC
>ERZ506988.80-NODE-80-length-51666-cov-15.9074_pt1 | contig 51666 bp, 53 predicted proteins | sample MGYA00512884_ERZ506988 | MGnify/ENA metagenome assembly ERZ506988 | reverse complement strand
ATTGTATGACAGGTGAATCCAAGATGCTACATCTGGAGGTCACTTCATATTATCTACGGCGTGTTCGCCGGACAACCGGGGTAACGGTCCGGGATACGGCTTTCTCCGTCAATATTTTACGAATTATTTACGGACCAAGAAACCAGACAAAGATTCAGGAAAATTTGTGTATGGAAAGATAAGAGCCTGCAGGGGCAGTTGCAAGGGCGGCAGGCCCGGCCGCCCACTCCAGGTTCCTGCTTCATGCCAGATGAAACACTAAGGAGGTACCATCATGTTGTACACCGACGCTGATTACAAACTGTTCAGAAAGCGTCTGCCCGGCTGGCAGGAAAATTACATGGCCCGGCTGTTGGAACAGTACAAGGCTATTATCGGGGAAGATGCCCTGGCTTCTGAACGGTTCCACAAACTGGAGCAGGAAGTCAAGAAACACAGAAGAGACGTGGGCGTATGCTGCGAAGTACGCAACTCCCGGATGTTCGACAACATCCTCTGGCTGATCCAGGAAGGTGCCATCACCCAGGACGACCTGGAAGGGTTCAGTGAAAAATTGCGAAAAGATGTGGCCGAGTGGCTCAGACTGGACGAAATCAGTAAAGAATGAAGAGGACCTGAGTAGAAGTCAGAAACGACCCAGGGGAAAAATCCATTCAAAGCCAAATGCCCGGCATTTGGCATCCAAAACGATGAACGACGAACGATGAACCACCTAACCACTTAACCACCTAACCACCTAACCACCTAACCACCTAACCACTTAATCACTTACCACACCAACGGGGGGCAGCCGGACGGGGCACCCCCTTCCTTTTTTTTGCCGTTCATCGTATAATTAGCTATTAAGACTTTTTACTGCCATCCTGTGCAATTATTACAATAGAAGGGAAACAAACATCAATGACCAAGCATTACACCATTCTGAATTACGGCTGTCAGATGAACGAAAGCGATTCAGAACATTATGCCGGGCAGCTTTCTGACCTGGGCTACCACTATACGGAGGATTACCACGATGCCGATGTGATCCTGATCAATACCTGCTGCGTCCGGGAAAGCGCGGAAAAGAAGATCCTGGGGAAAATCGGCGAAATGAAGCAGGTGAAACGGGAGGATCCCTCCAAGGTGCTGTGCGTCACCGGCTGCATGGCCCAGAAGGACGGGGAGGATTTCCTGAAGAAATACCCCCAGGTGGACCTGCTGATCGGCACCGCCCATGTGAACAACTTCAGCGCCATCCTCCAGGACTACCTGCACCAGACCCAGCGGAAATCCGGCATGTTCAACGACCTGACGGTGATGCCCCGGGAATTCGAGGGCCATTTCGTCCGGAAGAGCAGCTATGCGGCCTGGGTGCCCATTATGTACGGCTGCAACAATTTCTGCACCTACTGCATCGTCCCCTATGTCCGGGGCCGGGAGCGGAGCCGCAGCGCCGAAGCCATCTGTGAGGAAATCCGCAAAGCTGTGGACCAGGGGTACCGGGAATTCACCCTGCTGGGCCAGAACGTGAACTCCTACGGCAAGGACCGGGGGGACAAGGATGCCTTTGCCGCCCTGCTCCGCCAGGTGGACGCCATCCCCGGGGTGGAACGGGTCCGCTACATGACCAGCCATCCCCGTGACATGAGCGAGGAACTGATCCGCACCGTGGCGGAAAGCAAACATGTGTGCAAACATTTCCACATTCCCGTCCAGAGCGGCAGCACCCGGATCATGCAGGCCATGAACCGGGGGTATACCCGGGAATCCTACCTGCACCTGGTGGACACCATCCGGAAATACGTGCCCGAAGCGGTGCTCACCACGGACATTATCGTGGGGTTCCCCGGAGAAACAGAAGAGGATTTCCAGGAAACCCTCAGCCTGTTCGATCGGGTAAGCTATGACGCGGCCTACACCTTCATCTATTCCAAACGGTCCGGGACCCCGGCGGCCGCCATGGAAGCCCAGGTGCCGGAAGCGGTGAAAAAAGACCGGCTGAACCGGCTCATGGAACTCCAGAACCGGCACAGCCTGAAGCACAACCAGAAACTGGTGGGACGGACCCTGCCGGTGATGGTGGAAGGGCTCAGCCACAACAACAGCAAAATGTGGAGCGGCCGCACCGATGGGAACAAACTGGTGCTGTGGCCGGTGGGAGAACGGTTCTTCAACCCGGGAGACCTGGTCCCGGTAACCATCGAAACCGCCCAGACCTGGCTCCTTAAAGGTCGTGCTGCCTTATGACCGCCCTTACACCCATGCTCCAGCAGTATCTGGAAATCAAGGAACAGCACAAGGACGAGCTGCTGTTCTTCCGACTGGGGGATTTCTACGAACTGTTCAATGAAGACGCCCTTACCGCTTCCCGGGAACTGAACCTGACCCTGACCAAACGGGCCGGAGGAAAGGCCGGTGCTTCCAGTTCCATGCCCATGTGCGGGGTGCCCTTCCATTCGGTGGACGGGTATCTGGCCAAGCTGATCCGGAAAGGGTACAAAATCGCCATCTGCGACCAGATGGAAGATCCGAAAAAAGCCGTGGGCATCGTGAAGCGCCAGGTGACCAAGATCCTGACCCCGGGCACGGTGCTCAGCGACGCGGTGCTGGAAGAGAACCACAACCAGTACCTGGCCTGCCTGGAACAGCAGGAGGACACCCTGTGCCTGGCCTACGCCGATGTGTCCACCGGGGAATGTGCCTGGTACACGGCCCGGGGGAAGGACCGGGAAGAAGCGGTGCTGGACCAGCTGTACCGGATCCAGCCGGCGGAACTGGTGCTGACGGAATCCACCGAGGCTTTCGGCGGCCTGCTGGACAAAATGGTCCAGAAACTGCCGGACTGCATGGTGAACCAGTACGACCCGGTGCCCGGCCTGGATTACTTCACCCGGCATTTCGGAAGTGACTGTCCCGCCGGGAAGCTGCCCCTGGTCCGGGGCACCGTGGAGCACATGCTCCAGTATATCCATGAAAATGTGAAAAGCGATCTGGCCCAGATCAACCGGCTCCGGGAAATCACTACGGACGCGGTGATGAACCTGGATGCCACCGCCATCCGGAACCTGGAACTGGTGAAGAACATGAAGGACGGCACCCGCCACGGCACCCTGCTGGATGTGCTGGATTACACCCGCACCGCCATGGGGGCCCGGCAGCTGCGCCAGTGGGTGGAAGCGCCCCTCCTGGATACCGCCCGGATCCGGCTCCGCCAGCAGGCCATCGGCTGGATGGTGGACAACGCCCGATTCCGTACGGACCTGGGGGATGCCCTCAGTGAAATCACCGACCTGGAACGGATCCTGTCCCGGATTGAAGTGGGTTCCGCCAACGCCCGGGACCTGGCCGCCCTCCGGACCGCCCTCCGGGCCCTGCCCCAGGTGAAGAGCCTGCTGGACCAGGTGCCCCAGGGGCTGCTCCATACCCTGGACGGCCGGATCAGCCTCCATGAGGACCTGCTGGACGAACTGGAACGGGGCATTGTGGACGATCCGCCTTTCACCGTCCGGGACGGGGGCATGATCCGGAAAGGCTTCAACGCCGAACTGGACGAAGTCCACGACATTGCGGAAAACAACAACCAGTGGATGCTGCACTTCGAACAGAAGATCAAGGACCAGACTGGCATCAAGAACCTGAAGGTGGGATACAACAAGGTCTTCGGCTACTACATCGAAGTGTCCAAGGGCCAGGTGTCCCAGGTGCCGGATACCTTCATCCGGAAACAGACCCTGGTGAACGGGGAACGGTACATCGTGCCGGAACTGAAGGAGTTTGAAAACAAGATCCTCAGCGCCAGGGAAAAGATCCAGCAGCTGGAATACTACCTGTTCAACGAAATCCGTCAGGATATCCGGCAGCATCTGGTGGAAGTCCAGGAAACCGCCCGGGCCCTGGGGGTGCTGGATGTGCTCTATTCCCTGGCCATGGCAGCCTTCAAGGGCAGCTATGTGTGCCCCCGGCTGAACGACCGGCAGGAAATCCTCATCAAAGACGGCCGGCACCCGGTGGTGGAAAAACTCCTGGAACGGGAACTGTTCGTGCCCAACGATGTGCACCTGAACAATACTGATGAACGGCTGATCATCCTCACCGGCCCCAACATGGCCGGGAAATCCACCTACATGCGCCAGGTGGCCCTTTTGACCCTCATGACCCAGATGGGCAGCTTCATTCCGGCCCGGGAAGCGGACGTGTGTCCCGTGGACCGGATCTTCACCCGGGTGGGGGCCAGCGACGACCTGGCCACCGGCCAGAGCACCTTCATGGTGGAAATGAACGAAGTGGCCAACATCCTGAAATATGCCACCAGCCGCAGCCTGATCATCCTGGACGAAGTGGGCCGGGGTACCAGCACCTACGACGGCATGAGCATCGCCCGGGCGGTGGTGGAATTCATCAATGACAAAATCAGGGCCAAGACCCTGTTTGCCACCCACTACCACGAACTGATCGAACTGGAACAGCTGGATCCGGGGATCAAGAACTATTCTGTGGCGGTGAAGGAAAAGGGCAAAGAAGTGGTGTTCCTCCGGCGGATCGTCCCCGGGGGCACCGACAAGAGCTACGGGATCCATGTGGCCCGGCTGGCGGGACTGCCGGAAAAAGTGGTGAAACGGGCTGACGAACTGCTGGCCCAGTACACCGCCCAGGGCACAACCGGGCAGCCGGCGGCACCGGTTCCCCAGAAGCCGGAGGCCCCCAAAGAAGAAGACCTCCAGCCCAGCCTCTTCGGGGATGTGATCGGGGATACTCTCCGGAACCTGGATGTGATGACCATGACGCCCCTGGAAGCCCTGAACACCCTGTACAAGCTCCAGGAAGAAGCCAAACGGGAAGGAGGCCGCAGCTGATGAGTGCCAAAGTGCAGCTGCTGGACCAGAACACCTCCAACCAGATCGCCGCCGGGGAAGTGGTGGAAAAACCCGCTTCCGTGGTGAAGGAACTGGTGGAGAATTCTCTGGATGCCGGCGCCGATACCATCGAAGTGAGCATTTTTGCGGGAGGGACGGAGTTCATCCGGGTCCGGGACAACGGGTCCGGCATGGATGAAGCCAACGCCCGGATGGCCATCCTGCGCCATGCCACCAGCAAGATCGTGAAAGCGGACGACCTGCTGACCCTCCATACCCTGGGGTTCCGGGGAGAGGCCCTGCCCAGCATCGCGTCCGTCTCCCACTTTACCCTGCTCACCCGGGAAGCCGGGGCAGAATTCGCCACCCGGATCACCCTGGACGGGGGAGAGGACATGGACGTGGAATCCATGGGCGGGGATGTGGGCACCACCATTACGGTGAAGGACCTGTTCTACAACGTGCCCGCCCGGCGGAAGTTCCTCCGGACGGTGAACACCGAAGGCCGCTACATCAGCGATATCCTGTCCAAGATCGCCTTGTCCCGGCCCGATGTGCACCTGGTGCTCACCCGGGACGACAAGGAAGTGATCAATACCCCGGGCAGCGGGGACCTGGTGGATACCATTGCCTCCCTGTACGGGAAGGAAGTGACCCGGGAACTGCTGACGGTGGATTATGCCCAGGACGGCATCACCCTGAAAGGGTTCATCAGCCGTCCCACCCTGCTGAAAGGCACCCGCCAGTGGCAGACCCTGTTTGTAAACGGCCGGTGCATCAACAACCGGATGGTGAGCAAGGCCATCGACCATGCCTACCAGTCCCAGATCCCCAAAGCCGGGTTCCCTTTTGCGGTGCTGAACATCGGCATCGATACCCATCTCATCGACATCAATGTCCATCCCCAGAAAAGCGAGATCAAATTCGGGGACGAAAGTGCCGTATACCGGGCGGTGTACCATGGCCTCTGCCAGGCACTGACCCAGCCCATGGCCGGGAAATCCGAAGGGGACGGCACCGTGGCCCTGGCCCAGCCGGGGTTCTGGAAAAGGGAACCGGTGGCTGCGGGATCCGGACAGAACCGGGGACCGGCCCCGGAAGAGAAGCCTTTGTTTCAGGGCGGGGACCGGGGATACCAGCCCCGGACCAGTGCCTTTGGCCGGAGCTATGCCTCCAGTCCTTCCGGGAGCTACGGCCAGCCGGTATGGAAGGTGCCCGATGCCATTTCGGAAGAGACCACGGAGAAATTCTTTGCAGCCCAGCGTCGGGAAGACCCGGTCCCCGGGACCGAAGGGGCAGGGGAGGGAGCCGGGATCCCTCTGGAAGAGGACGGGGGACCGGCTCCAGACGGCACGGCAGCCCCGGCCAGTGACGAAGCCCTGACGGAAGAAGCCCGGGACGGGGCCCTTTCCAGCGGGGTGGATCTGATCTGGCCCCTGGGCCAGGTGGACCGGGTGTTCATCATCGCCCAGTCGGAAACCGCCCTGTATCTCATCGACCAGCATGCCGCCCACGAGCGGATCATGTACGACAAATTCATCCGCCAGCAGCAGGAGATCCCTTCCCAGCAGCTGCTGATCCCCCTGTTCCTCAACGTGACCCGGCCCGATGTGGACCTGATCGAGGAATACCGGGAGGAATTCCTGCAGCTGGGGGTGGATGTGGAACCCGCCGGGGAGAATTCCCTCCGGGTGTCCGCCCTGCCGGCGGATGTGGAAAGCAGCCAGGCGGAGGGCTTCATCGAAGACATCCTGAAGCTGCTGTCGGAAAACAAAAAGATCAAGGCCAGCGACCTGCGGGAAAGCGTGCTCCATTACGCCGCCTGCCACAGTGCCATCCGGGCCGGGGAAGTGCTGAACATCCGGCAGATGCGCCAGCTGATCCTGGAACTGCTGAACACCGAGCATCCCTTTACCTGCCCCCATGGCCGGCCCTGCATGATCCAGCTGACCAGTGACGAACTGTACCATATGTTCAAACGAACCTGAGAAAGGAGCGATCCATTCATGTCCATCTATGGCGTAACGGCCATCCGCAAATGCGGCACCGAACTGTACAACGAAGCCAGAAGCTGGGCCTGTACCCTGGATCTGCCCTATATCCCCCGGCCCATCCACGGCACCCTGGACCAGCTGCTCCGGGAAAAAGGCCTGAAGGCGGTGCTGGTGGCCACCCACCAGGGGCCCCAGGTCTATACGGAAGAAGGGATCCTGAAATACCACCCTTCCATGGGGGTGCCCCGGATCCGGAACCTGAAGCGGGGAGGCAGTGACCATCTGGCCCAGGCCTGCGGCTTCCGGACCGGCATGCGGGTGCTGGACTGTACCCTGGGCCTGGCGGCGGATGCGGTGGTGGCCTCTTTCCTGGTGGGACCCGAGGGCAAAGTGGTGGGCCTGGAAGCGTCGCCGGTGCTGTACTGGGCCGTATCCCAGGGGCTCAAAACGTATGCCATCGACGACCCGGACATTACCGCCAGCCTCCGGCGGATCCAGCCCCGGCTGGGCAAAGCGGAAGAACTGCTGCCCACGTTCCCGGCGGATTCCTTCGATGTGGTCTATTTCGACCCCATGTTCCGGAAACCGGTGGGGAATTCCGCCAGCATGCAGCCCCTGCGGCCGGCTTCCTACCACAAGCCCCTGGATCCTTCCATGATCCGGGAAGCCCTGCGCCTGGCGCCCCGGGTGGTGGTGAAGGAACGGGACGAAGACCTGCTCCGGAGCCTGGGGGCCCGGGAAATCCAGGGAGGCAAATACAGCAAGCTCCGGTACGGCATCATCCGGCGGGAGGAGGGAGACCAGTGAGGGAAGAGAAACCCAGAGTCATCGCCATCATCGGTCCCACTGCCACCGGCAAAAGCCACTGCGGCATCGCCCTGGCCCGGAAGCTGGGCGGGGAGATCATCTCCGGAGATTCCATGCTGGTGTTCCGCCACATGGATATTGCCACTGCCAAACCCACGGCGGAGGAACTGGCCCTGGTGCCCCATCATCTGGTGGATATCCTGGAGCCGGACGCCAAATTTTCCGTGGTGGATTTCCAGCAGCAGGCGGACCGGCTGATCCGGGAAATCAACAGCCGGGGGAAGATCCCCATCCTGGTGGGGGGAACCGGCCTGTATGTGAAGGCCCTGCTGGAAGCCTATGATTTTTCCCACGTGGACGAATCCGCAGCCCTGCGCCGGCAGCTGGAAGAGTTCGCCGACCGGGAAGGGAACCAGGCCCTCCATGACAGACTGGCGGCCCTGGATCCGGTGAAGGCCGGTGAATTGAAGATTAACGACAGAAGGCGTATAATAAGGGCAATCGAAACCATCCGGGGCGGGGAATCCGTGTCTGCGGCCAAGGCTGCGGAAAGTCCCTACCACGCGGTTGTTTTCGGTTTGACAATGCCTCGAGATTCTTTGTATGAGCGGATCAACCGGCGGGTTGATCTGATGGTGGAACAGGGCCTTTTTGCAGAGACCCGGAAGCTGATTGCCATGGGGGTGCCGGAAACGGCCCAGTCCATGAAGAGCATCGGCTACCGGCAGGTGCTGCAGTATTTCCATGGTGAGTGGACAAAGGAAGAAGCCATCGCCAAACTGAAGCAGGCGACCCGGAACTTTGCCAAACGGCAGATCACCTGGTACAAGAAGATGCCCTATATCCAGTGGTTCCAGCTGGACGATCCTCCGGACTACCGGAAGTGCGTCGCGGCCATGCTGGATTCCCTGGCTGAAAAAAAGTTTATCCCGCAACAGGACTCCTGAGGCATGAAGCGGCCCATCCGGCCACTGAGGCTCAAGGCGGATGCTGCAAGGCAGACTCCGTACCAAAATCCCAACAGAGAGAAGGAAATACGATGACAACAGGAACCAACAAACCTCTGAATCTGCAGGACAGTTTCCTGAACAGAGTACGCAGCGAAAAAAAGACCATTGTGGTGTATCTCCTCAACGGCTTCCAGGTCCGGGGACGGGTCTGGGGCTTCGACAACTTCACCGTCATCATGGAATGTGAAGGGAAGCAGCAGCTGATCTACAAACATGCCATCTCCACCATCGCTCCCTTGGAAAACGAGGCAATTCTAGTGCTGAAAAAAGGGAATGATCAGGGTGTCACTGCGAAATAAGCTGGAAAAAGAAATCAATCTGTTTTTGGAATATCTGACGGTGGAACTGGGGCTGGCCTACAACACCCGGGAATCCTATGGCCGGGATCTCCGTCTGTTTGCCGGCTGGATCAAAAAGCCCCTGGAGGATGTGCAACGGGAAGACATCCTGGCATACATGCGGATGCTGAAGGTGCACCAGTATGCCCCCACCTCTGCTTCCCGGAAGCTGGCGGCCCTCAAGGCCTTCTTCCGGTTCATGACGGCGGAAGGCTTCCTGGAGGAAGATCCCTCCGAAGTGGTGGAAGCCGGCACCCGGGGAGTGGTGCTGCCCAAGGTCATGAGCCTTGAGGAAGTGAAACAGCTGTTTTCCGCTCCCGACCTGACCCAGCCGGAAGGGTTCCGGGACCGGACCATGCTGGAAGTGATGTACGCCACCGGCATGCGGGTATCGGAACTGCTGAGCCTGAAACGGGCCAGCGTGAACCTGGAGACCCGGTATGTGATCGCTTACGGCAAAGGGGCCAAGGAACGGCTGATCCCGCTGGGCCAGTATGCCATCCAGTATCTGAAGAAGTACCTGGCCCAGGTGCGGCCCCTGTTCGTGAAGAACGGGAAGGATGACGACAGCCTGTTTCTGACCATCCGGGGTACCGGCATGACCCGGCAGCGGTTCTGGCAGATCATCCGTGCCTACGGGGTGAAGGCGGGGCTCCAGAAACCGCTTACGCCTCATATCCTGCGCCATTCCTTTGCCACCCACATGCTGGACAACGGGGCGGATCTCCGGACGGTCCAGGAACTGCTGGGCCATGCGGACATTTCCACCACCCAGATCTATACCCATCTCACCAACAACCGTCTGAAGAAAGTCTTTGACAAAACCCATCCCAGAGCCTAGGGAGGTGAATGATTATGCTGAAAACCACACTGTTGATGGGCCTGATGACGGCACTTCTGCTGGTCATCGGGGACTATATCGGAGGCAGCAGCGGTATGACCGTGATGCTGGCCTTTTCTCTGATTTCCAATGTATTGCTGTACTGGTACAGTGACAAACTGGTCATTGCCCAGTACGATGCACGGCCGGTGGACGCCGGGAGCGCTCCTCAGCTGTACGGCATTGTGCAGAATCTGGCCCGGCGGGCCCAGCTGCCCATGCCCCGGGTGTATGTGGTGGATACGGCGCTGCCCAATGCCTTTGCCACCGGACGGAATCCGGAACATGCGGCGGTCTGTGTCACCACAGGGCTTATGGAGATGCTCACGCCCCGGGAAGTGGCCGGGGTGCTGGGCCACGAAATGAGCCATGTGAAGCACAACGATATCCTGATCAGCACCATTGCCGCCGGCATGGCCGGGATCATTTCCGTCATGGCCCGGTTCGCCTTCTGGTTCGGCGGGGACCGGGATGACCGGCGGAACAATCCGTTGGCCGGGATCCTGATGCTGGTGCTGACGCCTTTGGCCGCGGCGGTGATCCAGCTGGCCATTTCCCGTACCCGGGAATACATGGCCGATTTCACCGGGGGCCAGCTCAGCGGGGACCCGGATGCCCTGGCAGACGCCCTGGAAAAGATCGAAGGGTATGCCCGTACCCGGACCATGCCCCGGGCCACGGAAGCCACGGCCCATATGTTCATCATTTCTCCGTTCTCTGCCAAAGATGCCCAGGCCATTTTCAGTACCCATCCGCCCACCGAAAAGCGGATCGAACGCCTGCGACAGGAAGCCCAGGAAATGCGCAGCCGGGGCATGATCGACCCGGTGGTGTAAGGGGAAAAAAGGGGGGTGTTGCACGTCCTGTGCAACACCCCCCCTTTTTTATGAATCCTTACAATGTCCACGATCTGCCATATAGGATGCCTTATTTATACCATCCTGCAGGGCAATGTATTCTATATACGCACAATCTTCATTGTGTAACAAATAAGATAACGGTTATAGTTATTAATATTCAGACTATTCCCTTGAATTTGTGACTTTATTGTGCTACAATGTTCCCGTAACGAAGGTCAGCCGGGCTGGAGCCGGCTGACGCGCTGCATGGTTTCATCATTTTTTATTTAGAGGGGGTTTCAAAAATGGAGAGGATGATTATTAAATTATCCATGTTCCACACATTGGCATTGGGTGTACTTTCCATCTGGTTCGGTGACTGGCTGAGAGCCAAATTCCCGTTCCTGAAGAAGTACTGCCTGCCTGGTGCAGTTGTCGGCGGTACGATTTTTGCCATTATCAGTTTATTGCTTTACAACGCGGGCATCTGCGAACTGCAATTTGACTACAAGGTAGCCAACAGCTTGTTCTACTGCATCTTCTTTGCCGCCAGCGGTGCGGCAGCCAGCCTGAGCCTGCTGAAAACCGGCGGCAAATACGTGGTGCTGTTCTGCATTTCCGCTGCCGTCCTGGCCGCTCTTCAGAACGGTATCGCACTGGGCCTGGGCTCTGTACTGAAGGTTCCGCCTCTGCTGTCCATGATGACCGGTTCCATTCCCATGACCGGGGGCCACGGCAACGCCGCAGCCTTTGCTCCCATCGCCGTACAGTTCGGCCAGAGCAATGCCATGGAAGCCGCCATCGCTGCAGCCACCTTTGGTCTGATCTCCGGCGCCATCATCGGCGGGCCTTTTGGCCGGTTCATCGTCCGGAGACATCACCTGGAAGATCCTGCTCTGGATGGGAAGGGTGAAATGGAAGAAGAATCCGGGAAGTCCACCATGGGCAACCTGATGCACAAAGGGGATGTGGTCCAGGCCATGTACCTGATGTGCTTCGCCCTGGGGGTTGGCGGTGCCGTGTTCACCGTGCTGAAAGCCCTGCACATCTCCTTCCCGATCCACGTATGCTGCATGTTTGCCGGCATCCTGATCCGTCTGTTCTTCGACGCCAAGAAGGGCGCAGATCATACGGCCCTGTATGAAGGCATCGATACTGTTGGGGACTTCTCCCTGGGTCTGTTCGTGTCCATGTCCATCATTTCCATGAAACTGTGGACCCTGGCCGGCATGGGCCTCCAGCTGTTCATCCTCTGCATGGCCCAGGCCATTTTCATCATCTTCTACTCCTATTTCGTGGATTTCTTCGGAATGGGCAAGAACTACGATGCAGCAGTCATCGCCGTTGGTCATACCGGCTTCGGCCTGGGTGCCGTGCCCGTATCCATGGTAACCATGACGGCCGTGTGCAAGAAGTACCGTTACTCCAAACTGGCCTTCTTCGTGGTACCGGTTATCGGTGGGTTCCTGAGCAACATCACCAACGCCATCATTATCAGTAAGTTCCTGGACATTGCACATACCATGCAAATGGCCATGGGGCTGTAAGCGCAAGGATAGTCAACAGAATATCCAATCACACAAAGAGGATCCTGCTCCAGAGGGTCCTCTTTTCGCATATCTGAGAAAATTTCCCAAACCCGCATCCCGCCTTGCGTTCCATGAACACACGTTTTTGTCAAGTCTTTTATATTTTTTCAGCCGTGATATAATGATACCGATTTGTCAGGAGGGGAGGGAGAAACATGCACATTGCCGGCTGGCAGAAAGTATCTCTGGTGGATTATCCGGGGAAAGTGGCCTGCACCCTGTTTACCGGGGGATGCAATCTCCGGTGCCCCTACTGCCACAACAGCGAGCTCCTGGAAGGCGAAATGCCCTCCCAGGATATGGAGGAAGTGATGGCCTATCTGGACGCCCGGAAGGGCATCCTGGACGGAGTGGTGATCAGCGGAGGAGAACCCTGTCTCCAGTCCGATCTGGTTCCCTTCCTGGCCCGGCTGAAGGAAAAGGGCCTGCTGGTGAAACTGGATACCAACGGCTGCTTCCCGGACCGGCTGGAAAAGATCCTGGACGCTCATCTGGTGGATTACGTGGCTATGGACTGGAAAAACGATCCGGAACACTATGCCCTTACCACAGGGGTGGAGGAATCCCCCCTGGCCGCCGTTACCCGGAGCCTGGAAGCGCTCCTTTCAGGGACAGTTCCCTTTGAGCTTCGTACAACCGTTGTGGAACAGCTCCACAGCAAACAGTCGTTCGAACAAATCCGGGATTATCTGCTGCCGCTCACTGGGAAAAACGGGAAAAAGATCCCGGCCTTTTATCTCCAGGCTTTCAAAGACCGGGACACCGTTCCCTTTGCCGGGCTCACGGCTCCGGATAAAAAAGCCCTGGAGCAGTATGGAGCCTTGCTGGAGCCCATAGCGGACACTGTCCGGTTACGGGGTGTATAACACTATATTTGGTATACAACGTTGTATAGAACCACTAGATATTGACATTCACCGGTTTCCGGACTACAATGAAAGAGCCTTTTGGAGCAACAATTTTGAGAGAAAGAGGGAATGGAGCCATGTATTCCGTGGTAAAACGCGATGGCCAGATCGTTGATTTTGACGTGACCAAGATCAGCAGCGCCATTACCAAAGCATTCGAAGCACTTCATAAAAACTATCATCCCAGCATCATCAACATGCTGGCTCTGCAGGTGACTGCTGACTTCGATCCCAAAATCAAAGACGACCGCATCAGTGTGGAAAGCATCCAGGACAGTGTGGAAAAAGTCCTGTCCGATTCCGGCTATGCCGATGTGGCAAAAGCCTATATCCTGTACCGGAAGCAGCGGGAACAGATCCGGAACGTGAATTCCTCCCTGCTGAACTACAAGGACCTGGTGGACAACTACCTCCATGTGAATGACTGGCGGGTAAAGGAAAACTCCACCGTCACCTATTCCGTAGGGGGCCTGATCCTGTCCAACAGCGGGGCCATCACCGCCAACTACTGGCTGAACGAAATCTATGACAAGGAAGTGGCCGATGCCCACAAAAGCGCCGCCATGCACATCCATGATCTGAGCATGCTCACCGGCTACTGCGCCGGCTGGAGCCTGAAACAGCTGATCCAGGAAGGGCTGGGGGGCATTCCCGGGAAAATCACTTCTTCCCCCGCCAGCCACCTGTCCACCCTGTGCAACCAGATGGTGAACTTCCTGGGCATCATGCAGAACGAATGGGCCGGGGCCCAGGCCTTCTCTTCCTTCGATACCTATCTGGCACCCTTTGTGAAAAAGGACAACCTGAGCTACAAGGAAGTGAAACAGTGCGTCCAGTCCTTCATCTATGGGGTGAATACCCCCAGCCGGTGGGGCACCCAGGCGCCTTTCTCCAACATCACCCTGGACTGGACCTGCCCGGACGATTTGAAGGACGTGCCCGCCATTGTGGGGGGCAAGGAGCAGGACTTCACCTATGGGGACTGCAAAAAAGAAATGGATATGGTGAACAAGGCCTTCATCGAAAACATGATCGAAGGGGACGCCAACGGGAGAGGCTTCCAGTATCCCATTCCCACCTATTCCATTACGAAGGATTTCGACTGGAGCGAAACGGAAAACAACCGGCTGCTCTTTGAAATGACCGCCAAATACGGTACCCCGTATTTCTCCAACTACATCAATTCCGACATGAAACCCAGTGACGTCCGGAGCATGTGCTGCCGGCTGCGTCTGGATCTCCGGGAACTGCGGAAAAAATCCGGGGGCTTCTTCGGGTCCGGGGAATCCACCGGGTCCGTGGGGGTGGTCACCATCAACATGCCCCGGATTGCCTACCTGGCCAGGGACAAAAAGGACTTCTATGACCGTCTGGACCATATGATGGACATTGCCGCCCGGAGCCTGAAAACCAAGCGGACCGTAATCACCAAGCTGCTGGATGCGGGGCTCTATCCCTATACCAAGCGGTACCTGGGCACCTTCAAGAACCATTTCAGCACCATCGGGCTCATTGGCATGAACGAAGTGGGGCTCAACGCCAACTGGCTCCGGAAAGACCTGACCCACCCGGAAACCCTGGCCTTCACCAAAGAAGTGCTGACCCACATGCGGGAACGGCTGAAGGATTACCAGGAACAGTACGGAGACCTGTACAACCTGGAAGCCACCCCGGCGGAATCCACCACCTACCGGCTGGCCAAGCACGACAAGGAACAGTATCCGGACATCATCACCGCTAATGAACACGGTACCCCGTACTACACCAACTCCTCCCATCTGCCGGTGGGGTATACCGAAGACCTGTTCACCGCCCTGGATATGGAAGACGATCTTCAGACCCTGTACACCTCCGGCACCGTATTCCATGCCTTCCTGGGCGAAAAGCTGCCGGACTGGAACTCTGCCGCCGGCCTGGTACGGAAGATTGCCAGCAACTACAAGCTGCCGTACTTCACCCTGTCTCCCACCTACAGCATCTGCCGGGAACACGGGTACCTGAGCGGGGAACAGTACACCTGCCCTTACTGCGGCAAAAAGACCGAAGTCTACAGCCGGATCACCGGCTATTACCGGCCGGTCCAGAACTGGAACGACGGGAAGATCCAGGAATTCAAGGACCGGAAAGTCTACGACCTGGGCCAGTCCCATCTGAAGAAAGAAGAAGCGCCGGCTGAACGGCCGGTGTTCCGGAAACCCTCCGTGAAGACCGCTCCCACCGAAGCCAGACAGGTGGCCAGCGCCGGAGGGGACAAAGGATGGATCCTGTTCGGGACCCATACCTGCCCCAACTGCAAAATGGCCGTTAGAGAACTGGAAAAACACGGCGCCGCCTTTACGGAAATCTTCGCCGAAGAGCACCCGGAACTGGCGGAGAAATACCAGGTGCAAAGCGCACCCACCCTGCTGGTCAACCAGGGAGACACCCTGAACAAAATCGTAGGATTCGGCCCCATCCGGGCCTTCATCCGGCAGCAGGGGATGTAAGAAAAAAGGAGCTGTGAAAAAATGAGAGATCATTTTTTCACAGCCCTTTTTTTTATGGGAAAATGGTGGAGATGAGGGGAGTCGAACCCCTGTCCGAAAGCATTGCCATGCGAACTTCTCCGAGCGCAGACTGCATATTTTGTTTCGCAGCCCCTTTGCCTGCAGACGGGCCAAGGAACGTGCTATCTCGATGAGTTTCCCTGTCAGCCTCCGAGAATTGGCAGGCAGGTATCCTGCAAGTGTCGTCTATTCTTCTTCAGCAGGAATGAAGAGGAAAGACGTTAGCAATTTAAGCTGCTAAAGCGTAAGAATCGTCTGCGTTTATAACGCGTTTCCACCGTTTTATGGGGTTGGCGGGATCCCAGCTCGCTTATCGCACACCATCTACCCCCGTCGAAACCGGTACATCCCCGGGTATAGTGTGTACATTGTATTTTATCATGGGGTGGTGTTTCCGTCAAGGGAAGCCAGCACTTCCCGGGCCCGGCCCGCTTCTTTTTCCGCCACGTCGATGTAGTACATATCCCGGTCGATTTTTCCCCGGGGTCCGAAATCCCGGATATCCAGTTTGGCGCCGCAGCCGCAGGTGGGGGCTTCGCTGGGGAGCGAAGTGGAGGAATAGGGGATGCCGGCGGTTTTCAGGGCATCCCTGGCTGCCTGCCAGCGGGCTTTGCAGCCTTTTTCCTTGAAAACAGTAATCTTTTTCGTGAAGAATCCCATGGGGGCCTCCTTTCTGTAGTCAAACAAATATTTAGTTAGAGAATTATTATTTGTTACCTATTATATCACATTATCCTCTTTCTTTCCCGGGATTTTTATGGTATCATGGAGTTGTCAGAAAAGATTGTCGGAAAACGGCAGTCGTGTTTTGGAAGAACAAGGAGGAGAAAATCCATGGAACAAAAATTCTACAAATGTGCCCATTGCGGCAAGATCATCGCTGTTGTCAAGGAAACCGGGGTGCCGGTGATGTGCTGCGGCCAGAAGATGGATGAACTGGTGCCCAACACCACCGATGCCGCCCAGGAAAAACATGTGCCCGTTGTGGAAGTAAATGGCAGTATTGTAACCGTAACCGTAGGTTCCGTGCTCCATCCCATGCAGCCGGAACACTATATCGAATGGATCTCCCTGCACACCAAACAGGGGAACCAGAGAAAAGAACTGAAACCGGGAGATGCGCCCAAGGCAGTATTCGCCCTGGTGGATGGGGACGAAGTGGAAGCCGCCTATGCTTACTGCAACCTGCACGGGCTGTGGAAGAAATAAATTGGTTGTCACCTAATCACTTAACCACCTAACCACTTAATCACCTAACCACTTAATCACTTACCCACTTACCCACTTACCCACTTACCCACTTACCCACTTGAAACGGGCCTGCCCCACAGCAGGCCCGTTTGTGCTATAATCAAACCAAAACCACCCAAGGAGGCCTTTTCCCATGTCTTTTCCCCTGTACTGCATCACCAACCGGCATTTGTATGCCCTGCCGTTTCTGGAACAGCTGGACCGGATCCTGGCTCTGCGCCCGACGGGGGTGATCCTCCGGGAAAAAGACCTTTCTCTGGAGGAATACCTGGCCCTGGGCCGGCAGGTGCTGGAAAAATGCCGCCGGGCAGGGGTGCCCTGCTGGTTCCACACGTTCCTGGAGGCGGCGGTGGAACTCCGGCCGGATGGGATCCAGCTGCCCATGCCGGTGCTCCGGGAGCTGCCTGCCGGGTGGCGGCAAGGTTTCCCGGGGAGGGTGGGGGCCTCCTGCCACAGTCTGGACGAAGTGCAGGAAGCGGCCCGGCTGGGGGCGGATTGCTGCACCTTCAGCCATGTGTATCCCACCCAATGCAAGCCGGGGCTGCCGCCCCGGGGCCTGGAAGCCCTCCGGCAGGTGTGCGCCCAAAGTCCCATTCCCGTCTATGCTCTGGGAGGGGTGACACCGGAAAAAATCCCGGAACTGGAAAAAGCCGGCGCCGCCGGAGCGGTGATGATGGGGTGGTGGAAGACGGTTGACTGTTGACCGCTGACAACCACGTATCCTATAATATGGAAAGATAAACAAACTGAGAAGGAGTGGGCCCATGAAAAAACAACTGCTGGCCCTGGTGTTTTCCTGCTTTGTCCTTTGGGGCTGCGGGGATGCTCTGGCGGCCAAACCCACTGAATGGAGCCTGTTGGGCGAAAACAAATCCGGAGCCTATTATACGGATCTGGCCTCGTTCAAACAGGAACCCAAGACCCCGTCCCTGACCCAGGCTACGGCCCGGGCGGTGCTGAAGAATCCCTCGTTCATCCGGCTGCTGGACCATCTGTACGCCAAAAAGCTGAAAGAGACGGATTCGGCCAAAGAATGCATCATGGATGTGGAAATCGACGAGGCCGGCCATACCTACCGGATCAACCAGATCCAGGTGCTGACCCGGAACGGGAAGACCCTGGAAAAGAAAAAGATCAAGGAAAATTTCAGCCCCATTCCCCAGCGGACCTTTGTGGACGCCTTGGAAAAAGAAATCCAGGCCTGGAAAATGGAGCACAAAAAGGAGTCTGTGAAACATGAAAATCCGCGGTTTTGAAAAAATCTCTTCCTATAAAGAAATGGATTTCCCCCTGCCCAGCCGGCAGACCGCCCGGAGCGCCGGGTACGACATCTACCTGCCGGAAACGGTGACCATCCCGGCCCACGGCCAGAAAATGGTCCCCACCGGGGTAAAGGCCTATATGCAGGACAATGAATACCTGGGCATCCATATCCGGTCCAGCATGGCGGTGAAGCGTCACCTGCGGCTGGTGAACAACGAGGGCATCGTGGATGCGGATTACTACAACAATCCGGACAACGAAGGCCATCTGCTGCTGGCCCTGGCCAACGATACCGACCAGGACGTGACCCTGGAAAAGGGGGAACGGGTGGCCCAGGGGATTTTCTACACCTATCTGCTGGCCGATGACGACGGCAAAGCACCCAAACAGGAACGGAGCGGCGGCTTCGGCAGCACCACGAAATGAGGCACTGATATGACGGAAAACAAATGGAAGAAAATGATCAGCCTGGTAGACACCATGGGAGACTGGGGGGGCTATCAGCTGTATGAATGGTTCAAGCTGTTCCCGGAACAGCGGGAAACGGCCCTGCGGGAAAACATCTACCTGAAGGCCCATCTGATCCGGGGCTGCATGGCGGCCCTGAAAAAGGATCTGACCCAGGAGGACTGGAACGAATTCTATCTGGCCCTGGGCAGACAGATGGAAGCCACCCCGGATTACAGCTACGGGGCCACCTATGAAGAAATGGTGGAAGCCCTCCGCAGCTATGAAGGTCAGTCCCTGGCCCAGCAAAAGGCCATTTTCGCCAAACGGAGTACCATTGACAGCACGGTGTATTCCCGGCAGTTTGTAAAAGATTTGACAAATTTCTTCAGCCGCACCCAGGCGGAACTGCGGAAGGATCTCCGGGACTGAAAAAAATCAACTTTGTGGGAGAATAAAGGTTGACAAGCCAGCCGGAAACTCCTATACTGTAACCATAACTGAACAAAAGATAGAGGCGCGGAAAACATCAGTAATTCTCAGAGGGACACCGACGAAGGGAACGAAAGGGGAACCGCCGAAGCAAAGCTGCGGGTGCGCGCTTATGCTGGGATGCAGGTGAACAATCTGCAGACTGTCGCCTTTGGGTGGAGAGCTATCAATGGGAACGGAAACAAGTCCCCTGCCATGGCAGGAGCGGCTTCTTTTCTTGCAGGTCATTGGGCTCGCCTCCATGACCTGTTTTTTTGTCTCCCAAAGGAATGCACAAAGGAGAGATGCTTGGTATGATCAAAGTGTTGGTAAATGGTGCCCTGGGCAGAATGGGGCACACAGTGGTACAAACGGTCCTGCAGCAGAAAGATATGGAACTGGTGGGTGCTGTGGACAAGTTCGGCAAGGACAAAACCGTGGAAGGCTGCCCGGTGGATACGGACCTGGTCCAGGCCCTGGAAACCTGCAAGCCCGATGTGGTGGTGGATTTTACCCGGCCCGATGTGGTCATGGACAACCTGCGGATCATCCTGAACGCCGGGGTCAACGCCGTAGTGGGCACCACCGGCTTCACCCAGGAAAATCTGGAGGAACTGAAAGGCCTGGCGGAAAAGAACGGCGTGGGTATCCTGGTTTGCCCCAACTTCGCCATGGGGGCTGTCCTGATGATGAAAATCGCTGCAGAAGTGGCCAAATACTTCCCCCAGGTGGAAATCATCGAAATGCATCATGACAAAAAGCTGGATGCTCCCAGCGGCACGGCCATCCTTACCGCCCAGAAACTGGCGGAAGTCCGGGGCGGCTTTGTCCAGCAGGGCAATCCGGATGAAGTGGAAAAACTGCCCCATGCCAGAGGCAGCGAATACGAAGGGATGCGGATCCACAGCGTACGGCTGCCCGGGTTCGTGGCCAGCCAGGAAATCATCTTCGGCAGCATGGGCGAAACCCTTACGGTGCGCAACGACCCGGTGAGCCGGGAATGCTACATGCCCGGGGTCATGCTGGGCTGCCGGACCATGGTGAAACGCAAGGGCCTGGTGTACGGACTGGATCAGATCCTGGAGTAAGGCTTCCATAGGAAGTCCTTTCCTGAAAGGGAAGGGGGACCGTCCCCATGGACGGTGGATGGGTCCCCTTTTTGGGCATTACCTCATGTAAACAAAGGAGACGAGTGCAATGAAAGAATACAATCTGGCAATTCTGGGTGCCACCGGCGCCGTTGGACAGGAATTCATCAATCTGCTGAACGAACGGGATTTCCCTTTCAAAAATCTGAAGCTGCTGGCTTCTGCCCGGAGCGCCGGCAAGGAACTGACCGTGCGGGGCAAGACCTATAAAGTGGAAGAAGCCAAGGCTGACTCCTTCAACGGGGTGGATGTGGCCCTGTTCGCCGGCGGCAGCATTTCCAAGACCTTCGCGCCCATTGCCGTAAAGGCTGGTGCCGTGGTCATTGACAACTCCAGCACCTACCGGATGGATCCGGATGTGCCTCTGATCGTTCCTGAAGTGAACCCCCAGGATATCACCAAACATCACGGGATCATCGCCAACCCCAACTGCTCCACCATCATCATGGTAATGGCCCTGAAACCCATCTATGACCTGGCCCGGATCAAACGGATCATCGTTTCCACCTACCAGGCTGCTTCCGGTGCCGGCAAAGACGGGCTGGACGAACTGGAAAACCAGATCAAACAGGCTGCCCGGGGCGAAGAAATGACCGCCAGGATCTTCCCCAGCGCCAGCGCTGAAAAACACTTCCCCCTGGCTCTGAACCTGGTGCCCCAGATCGATATCTTCCTGGACAACCTGTACACCAAGGAAGAAATGAAGATGGTCAACGAAACCAAGAAAATCTTCTCCGATCCGGAAATGCGCATCACCGCCACCACCGTCCGTGTCCCCGTTTACCGGAGCCACAGTGAATCCGTCAACGTGGAACTGGAACATGATGTGGAACTGGAAGACATCCGCAAAGCCCTGGCCGGCTTCCCCGGCGTGGTGCTCCAGGATGATCCTTCCCGGCAGATCTATCCCATGCCCCTGTACACCTCCGGCAAGAACGATGTGTATGTGGGCCGTCTGAGACGGGACGAATCCGCCGCCAACAGCTTCAACTTCTGGTGCGTAGGCGACCAGATCCGCAAAGGGGCTGCACTGAACACCCTGCAGATTGCCGAAACCATGGTGAAGAACGGCTGGCTGTAAGAACAAGAACCTAGAGATTTTGAGGGGAGCCTGAGGTTAAAATGAAAATCATTGTACAAAAATTCGGAGGAACGTCCGTAGCTACGCCTGCCACCCGGGAAAAAGTGGTGGGCAAGGTCCAGGAAGCCATTGCCCAGGGCTATGCACCCATTGTGGTGGTATCCGCCATGGGCCGCAGGGGAGACCCGTTTGCCACGGATACCATGATCGATATGCTGAAAAGCGTGAACCCCAACCCGGCTCCTCACGAACTGGATCTGCTGATGGCCTGTGGGGAAATCATCTCCTCCACAGTAATGGCCGCCACCCTCCAGGAAAGAGGCCTGAAGGCCAAAGCCCTCACCGGGGGCCAGGCCGGCATGATCACCGATGACGAATACGGCAATGCCAAGATCCGCACCGTGGAACCGGACAACCTGCTGGAACTGGTGGAACAGGGGATCATCCCCGTGGTCTGCGGGTTCCAGGGCGTGACGGCGGACCACAAGAACGTGACCACCCTGGGCCGCGGGGGCAGCGATACCTCTGCCGCCGCCTTCGGTGTGGCCGTCCATGCGGACAAAGTGGAAATCTACACCGATGTGGACGGGGTCATGACCGCCGATCCCCGGATTGTCAAGAATGCCCATATCATCAAACAGATTTCCTATGATGAAATCCGTGAGATGGCCCACCAGGGTGCCAAGGTCATCCATCCCCGGGCCGTGGAAATCGTTATGCGCTATGGGGTCCCCATGGTGGTGAAGAGCACCTTCTCCGAAGCCCCCGGTACCCTGATCAGCAAGGAAGACCAGCCCAAGGAAATGGAAGAAACCGATTCCCTGGAAGAAAAACATGCCTGCGGGGTAGCCAGCAAGAACAACATTGCTTTCTTCTCCGTGAACCTGGACAGCAGTGACGGAGCCGATCTGTTCGATACCCTGGCCAAAAACGGGGTCAGCATCGGCACCATGAGCCTCCAGCCCCATTCCCTGATGTTCGCCGTGTACAGCGCCGCCGCCGATGATGCGGAAAAAGTGCTGAAAGCGGAAAACTGCCAGTACACCAAGGTGGAAAACTGCGCCAAAGTGACCGTGGTGGGCTCCCACATGGGCGGCGTCCCCGGCATCATGGCCCGGTTCATCAATGCCCTGGCCAAATCCGGCATCGAAATCCTTCAAACAACAGATTCAGACAACCTGATTTCCGCCATTGTACGGGAAGAACAGGTAAAAGAAGCAGTCAATGCCCTGCACGCTGCTTTCCAACAATAAAAGGTGGTAAGCATGAACAAGAAACCCTATTTCGGACGACTGATTACAGCCATGGTGACCTTCTTCCATGAAGACGGTTCCCTGAATGCGGACGGGACGGCGGAATTCGCCGCCTGGCTGCTGGACCACGGCTCTGATTCCATCCTGGTCAGCGGCACCACAGGTGAAGCCCCCACCATGACCTATGCAGAAAAAGAAGAACTGTTCACCAAAGTCATTGCCAGGACCAAGGGCAAGGGCCAGGTGATCGTGGGTACCGGCTCCAACAATACGGCCGATGTACTGGAAATGAACAAACTGGCGGAAAAAGTGGGCGCCGACGGCGTCCTGGTGGTGGGTCCCTACTACAACAAGCCCTCCCAGGAAGGCTTCTACCGCCATTACAAGACCATTGCGGACAACACCAGCCTGCCCATCATCATCTACAACGTACCCGGACGGACCGGCAGCAACATCCTGCCCGCCACCATTGCCCGGCTGGCCCACGAATGCAAGAACATCGTGGCCATCAAGGAAGCCGCCGGCAATGTGAGCCAGGTGGAAGATCTGTACCGCCTGGTACCGGAAGATTTCTCCATTTACAGCGGGGATGACGCCCTGATCCTGCCCTTCATGAGTGTGGGCGCCGTGGGCCTGATTTCCGTCCTGAGCAATGTGAACGGGGAAATGATCCAGGAACTGATGCAGAGCTATGAACGGGGCGAAGTCCAGAAAGCCCGGGACCTGAACAGAACCATGGTCCTCCAGTCCCGGAGCATGTTCCTGGTGAGCAACCCCATCCCGGTGAAAGAAGCTGTGGCCAAAATGACCCCCTTCAACCCGGGGCCCTACCGTCTGCCTCTGTGCCCCATGACTGACGAAGAAAGAGAAAAGGTCACCCGGGCCTGGAAAGAAAGCGGGCTGCTGAAGTAAATACGGTCAGCTGTCAACGGCCAGCGGCCAAAGGAAAGGACCTGTTCCCAGTGGCCGCTGACAAAATGGAGACATTGAGGTTTTGCCTCAATGTCTCCATTTATATACCCTGACCTTTTTCCTCTTCTCCAATTCCGTGGCCTTTTCCTGGATTTCTTCATCTTCCTCCGAATCCCACAGCAATTCAAACCGGGAATCGTTTTTCAGGTTCACATACAGGGGGTCCAGATCGGTGGTGAGGAAGTGGGTGAAAGGATACCGGGTGACAAAATCCCGGTAATCCAGTTTCCCCCAAAGCAGGGAGCAATATTCCTCCATCACATCTTTCTGGTGATTCAGTTTGGGCTTGAATACTTCCGCCCGGGCGTCCATGTAGCAGGGAATCCCCTGGAATTCCGCATAGGGACCATCGTTGTATCCTGTCCACAGGCAGATGGGGTTGCTGCCGGCATCCTGTTTGATGATTTCCACACTTTTAGAGAGAACGATATCTTCCCGGGGCGGTTGGAACCAGGCCACGGAAAAGGGAATCATCAGCATCATGATAACCAGTGCAAAGAACATCCGGATATTTTCTTTCAGGGTTTCTTCCTGATTATGGGCTTTCCACAATCGCCAAAGAGACCAAAGGGTCATCAGCGCCAATAAGATAAAGCTCCCAAAGAACAGGGCTCCCCGTCCTTCCGGAATTTTGGTCTGGTGGAACAGGGCAACGGATCCTGCAATGGCTGCCAGCACCATAAGGGCCACCATCCGGCGGGCCCGGGACCAGGCATAGGAAGAGTCATCAGTCTGTTGAAACTTGTGGTTGGCCAGGATTTCCGCCAAAGGAAACAGTCCGGCCAGCAGGAACAGCAGACTGCTGCGGGTGGCCTGGAGGGCCATGAACCCGGTGCCCAGAGCCAGCAGCTGCTGCCGGAGAGGCAGGGAATGGCGGGCGTAACAGACCGTGCAAATAAACAACAATGTGAAAATCATGACCATAAAAGGAGTTCCGAAATCGAGGCATAAGGGATGCATTTCAGAAACCAGTTGGTTGATTTCATGGTATCCATAAGAACGGAAGGCATAGGTCATGGCTTCCGTTCCATAGGGGTTGCAGAAACCTCCGGCCAGGACGGCTGCCAATAGCAAAAAGAAGTCCCTGGCCTGCCATGTCAGTTCCCATCGACCAAAAGGAAGTTTGGGCCCTGCCAAAGCTTCACAGGCATAAGGCAGCAGGAAAACGGTGAACATGGGCCACATGGCTCCATGCAGGTTACTCAGAAGAACAGATAGCAGAAAGAAAACCGGGAGAAGGAACCGGGGCATACGATCCCGTTTGGAGGACTTTTCCAACAGGTAGATTTCCAGAAGAAAAATTAAACCGGACATTGTCTGAGGCCGCTGGAACAAATACCCCATGGACATCAGAAGAAGCCAGAGCAGCAGAAAAAAGTAAACAGCTCCCGAAATCTGGCCAACTTTCAATTTTATCAAACGGGAATAAAGAAAAAGAAAGACAGCTGATATAATCCAGTTGTAAGCAATCATGGCTTTCAGACCACCCAGCTTGTACAGCTTCCACAACCCCAGATCAAAGAGCCACTGATGCATGACAAAATGGAAGTTCTGATGGATGGTAAAGGGTTCCACATGGGGGATGCCGAACTGTTCCACATACCGGCCACTGTTCAGCAGGAACCAGCCGTCGTTGTCAAACCGGTTGGTGAAAATCACTACAACAAATAGCATCAGAAAAGCGTAGACCAGAGATCCCATCTTATTTTTCATGGTTCTGCCCTCCCAGTGTTTCCGTTTCCTGGTACTCCTGTTCCGTATTCACCTGCCACAGGGCAGTTTTATTGGTTTCGCCCTGGCGGATCAGATCCACGGCAGTGAGGGCGGAGAGCATGGAATGGTCCATGTTGTTGTACCGGTGCTGGCCGTTCCGGCCCATGCAGTAGAGATTGGGGATGGTGTCCAGTTCCTGCCGGAGCCGGGGAAAATCCCGGTAGCTGCCATAATAAGCCGGGTAGGCTTTTTTCATCCGCACCACATGGCCTTCCTGCACGGCACCGGGCCGGATCACCTGGATGGTTTCCAGTTCCTTGGCCGCAAAAGCCAGAAAATCCTCATCGGTCATGGACCAGAGGGCGTCCCCTTCCTGGCAGAAGTATTCCAGGCCGATCCACAGGGTGTGGAGGGGATCCCGGACCAGATAAGGGGACCAGTTGTTGAAAATCTGCAGCCGCCCCAGTTTCACCTCCGGTTCCTGGACATAGATCCAGCAGTCCGGGACAATATGGTTCAGGGTGGGATGGTCCGTTTCATTCTTCAGTTCCAGCCGGTCCACCAGGAGCCCGGCCGTCATAAAGTCCCGATAGGGGAGGGTGGCAGCGGTTTCCCGGGCTTCCGGGGAGAGCCAGTCCTGGGGCAGCCCCGCAGCCAGGTCTTTTACCGGCATGGTGGAGAGGACAATATCCCCAGGCACTTGGTGCAGGTTCCCCTGCTGATCCCGGTACTGGACGGCGGACAGGGTCTTTCCCGGGCCGCTGGTGAATCCGGTGACCGTGGCTCCCATGCGGATTTCTCCTCCCAGCCGGAGCACTTCGTCCCGGAGGGTTTCGTAGAACTGGCCGGGGCCCAGTTTGGGATAGGCGAACCGTTCAATGAGGGAGGTCTGGACGGATTTGGGCTGTGGGACTGTTTTTTGCGGTTACTTCTCCGGAATACCTGAAACCCCTGCTGACCACCAGCATTGGCAAAATGGCCATTGGTATCGCAGTGGTGATGGAAATCATTGGATACGTAATCATCAGCCGGATTGTGGACATTAAAATTTAATGTGTCCCCTGAATTTTGGTAAAAAGGGATTTCCCTTTTTATAAATACTGCAATTGTACAAACTTACTCAAGGAGGTGAAAACTATGATTACCATGGCAAAGATGATGTACGATATGTACATTAAACCCCGTCTGGGTGAAAAAGGTCAGGACATGGTGGAATATGCCCTGATGCTGGCCATCATCGTTGGGATTGGCTGGTTGATTTATCAGCAGACCAACCTGGCTGGTAAGATCAACGATGTATTCAACAATGCTGGCAGCCTGATGGAAAAAGCTAATAAACAGTCCAGTGGGACCTGATTCATTGGTTAGTTTATCTGCTTTACAGCCAAAGAACTCCTGCTCACGCAGGAGTTCTTTCGAAAGGGCGTCAGCTCCGGCTGGTGCCTTTTCGAAAGAACAGTAGAAAAATAACAACGAAAGGGGGAACCACCATGAAACGGCAAAGGGGACAGGATATCATCGAATTTGCCATTCTGGTCCCTCTTTTTTTTCTCATCCTGATTGCCATGTGCGCTTTCGGGATGTTCTTCAGTGATTACATCACCTTCAACAATGTGGCCCGGTCCGTGGCCCGGGAGGCGGTGGTCCGGGAACCCGGAGACAACTGGGACAATGTGCGGAACCGGAACTTCAACGAATACAAAACCGTGGGGAATCTGTACAATCTGACCCGTGTGGACAACATCACCATCCAGCAGACTACGGTGGATGGGTCTCCTTCGGTGACAGTGACGGTGCAGGCACCCATCAAAACCCAGGGGGCTTTCTTTTCCAACCTGGCCTGGGCGGGGCTGCTCCAGGGCAGCGACCTGAAGACCATGAAGGCCACTTACACCATGTACGACGAAAATCAGCAAAAATAAGAAATGAACCGCCGGATCCGGGGACCTGGCGGAAACAAGGGGGATACGGCGTTGAAACTGCTGGAACGGCTGGGACGGAAAACTGAACAAGGCAAGCCCGAGGTCCGGGAGAATCCCATATTTGCCGGACGGGCGGCAGATGCCCGGGAAGAAGAATACCAGAACCTGAAGGTTACCGTCCACCGGGCCATTGTGGATGAAATGAGTGCGGAACAGCAGCGGGTGCTGGATTCTGCTACCCACAGCCGCCAGGAAATCGAAAATGTGATTTCCGGCTATGTCCAGCGGGTGCTGGAACACAATCCCTTTGTGGTGCCCCGGGGGGAACGGGCCCGGCTGGTATCGGACATCTGCGACGAAATCCTGGGCCTGGGGCCCATCGAACCCTTCCTGAAGGACGACAGCATCACCGAAGTGATGGTGAACGGGCCCAAGAAGATCTATGTGGAACGGATGGGGAAACTCCACCTTACGGGAGCCCAGTTCCACGACAACAATCATCTGATGGCCATTATCGACAAAATCGTCACCCCCATCGGCCGGCACGTGGATGAAGCCTCACCTTTGGTGGACGCCCGTCTCCAGGACGGCAGCCGGGTGAACGTGGTGATCCCGCCTCTTTCCCTGATCGGCCCCTGTGTGACCATCCGGAAATTCTCCCGGACGCCACTTTCTGTGGAGAATCTCATATCCTTTGGCACTTTGTCGGAAGAAATGGCTATTTTCCTCCGGGCCTGCGTGAATGCCAAACTGAATGTAATGATCAGCGGCGGTACCGGTTCCGGTAAAACCACCACCCTGAACGTGCTCAGTTCCTTCATCCCTCATGATGAACGGATCGTGACCATTGAAGACGCGGCGGAACTGCGGCTGGAACAGCCCCATGTGGTGACCCTGGAAGCCCGGCCTGCCAACATTGAAGGCAAAGGGGCCGTGACCATCCGGGACCTGGTGAAGAATTCCCTGCGGATGCGCCCGGACCGGATCATCGTAGGGGAAGTCCGCGGGGGCGAAGCCCTGGATATGCTCCAGGCCATGAATACGGGCCACGAAGGGTCTTTGACCACAGCCCACGCCAACAGCCCCCGGGATGTACTGTCCCGTCTGGAAACCATGGTGCTCATGAGCGGCCTGGACCTGCCGGTACGGGCCATCCGGGACCAGATTTCTTCGGCTCTGGACCTGATCATCCATCAGGAGCGGATCCAGGACGGATCCCGGAAAATCACCTATATTACGGAAGTCCAGAAGATGGAAGGGGATGTGATCGTCCTCCAGGACCTGTTCCGGTATGTCCAGACCGGGTTCGACGAAAGCGGCAAGGCTCTGGGGGAATTCCGTCCCACCGGGCTCCAGCCCCAGTTCCTGAGCAAGTTCAAATCTCACAATGTGGAATATCCGGCCTTTATGCAGAAGGCCCGGCCGGGGATCGACTGGGAAGAAGGTGACTGACCATGCTGGCACTGTCTCTTTCCATTGCCCTGGCGCTGTTCTTCTATCTATCCCTGTCGGTGCTGGCCCTGAAGAAGATCCAGGGCGAAGAAGTGAAGCGCCGGCTGGAAACCTTCCGGGAAGAAGAAAAGCCCCAGGAAGCAGAGGACAATCCCAATGACCTGAAGAAAATCCCCCTGTACCAGCGGACCATTGGCCGGCTGCTGGCCCAGGCCATGGACTTTTTCTCCAAATTCGCTCCTTCAGCCCTGCCCCAGATGATGGAACAGCGGATCATCCTGGCTGGGAAGCAGGGGATCTGGAAGCCCCGGACCCTGGTGGGCATCTGGTTCGTTTCCATGATTTTCTGGGGGTTCCAGGGGTTCCGGTACACCACTGGCCATCCCATGAGCACCTTCGGAGGACTCGTATTGATCTGGGGATGTCTGCTGTTCGGAGCCATGCTGCCTTTCGGGGTGCTGAACCATATCATCCGGAACCGGCAGACGAAGATCATCCGGCAGCTGCCGGATGTGCTGGATCTGCTGTCCATTTCCGTCCAGGCCGGTCTGTCGCTGGATGGAGCCATGCGGAAAGTGGTGGAACGGATGGAAGGCCCTTTGATCGATGAATTCCGCCGGATGCTCCGGGATGTGCGGATGGGCATGACCCGCCGCCGGTCCATGCAGCTGATGGCCAGGCGGTGTGATGTGCAGGATGTGTACCTGTTCGTCATGTCCGTGGTCCAGTCAGAACGGCTGGGAGCTTCCATGTCCGATACCCTGGTGATCCAGGCGGACAACATGCGGGACCTGCGGAGACAGCGGGCCAGGACCCAGGCCATGAAGGCACCGGTGAAGATGATCTTCCCCCTGGTGTTCTGCATTTTCCCCGCCATTTTCGTGGTGGTGCTGCTGCCGTCGCTGATTTCCCTGATGCAGGGGATGAAATGAGAAAGCGGGGCTGTTGCAGGAGCAACAGCCCCGTCGTACGTCATGGGTCATACGCCGAAGGAGAAAATAAATTGTCCAAACAGGAAACCTGGTCCTTTGGGGACCATGCTGAAATCCGGATTGCTGTGGAAATCGCTGACACCTGGTGGGGACGGTTCCGGGGGCTGATGCTGCGGAAGCCTTTGCCTCCGGCTGCGGGCCTGTGGCTGAACCCCACCAACAGCATCCACATGTGCTTCATGAGATTTGCCATCGATGCGGTGTATTTCAACGACCGGATGGAAATCGTGAAAATCGTCAAAAACCTCCACCCCTGGCTGGGTCTTTCCGCCTGCCTGAAGGCCACTTCCGTGCTGGAAATGAAAGCCGGAGAAGCGGACCGGCTGGGGATGAAGGTGGGGATGAAGCGGATTGTTGCATAAGCAACAATCCCTGTCAACGGTCAGCTGTTAAAATGGCCCGTCCGGGCGGGCAAAAAAAATCCACCCTCGAGGGGTGGATTTTTTTTATTTGATCTTCGTCTTGTTCAACTTGGCCGAAATCTTGTTCCCGATGGTCTGGACCAGCTGGACCAGGGCAATCAGGACGATGACGGTGGCAATCATGGTGTCGGCCTGGAACCGCTGATACCCGTAGCGGATGGCCAGGTCCCCCAGGCCGCCGCCCCCCAGGGCACCGGCCATGGCGCTGGAACCGATCAGGCTGATCACCGCCAGGGTGATGCCCAGCACAATGGAATGCATGGCTTCCGGCAGCAGCACCTTCCAGATGATCTGGAGAGGGGAAGCCCCCATGCTCTGGGCCGCTTCAATGACCCCGGGATCCACTTCCAGCAGGGAGGATTCGATGATCCGGGAAATGAACGGGGTGCAGGAAATGGTCAGAGGCACGATGGCGGCGGTGGTGCCGATGGAAGACCCCACGATGATCCGGGTGAGGGGAATGATGGCCACCATGAGGATGATGAACGGCACGGACCGGAGGGCGTTGACAATGGAGCCCAGGGTCTTGTGGAGAGCCGCATTTTCCTTGATGTGGCCTTTTCCGGTAATGGTCAGGATCACCCCCAGGGGGATGCCGAACAGGGATGCAATGGCCGCCGAGAGGGCCACCATGTAGAGGGTCTCTCCCAGGGCCTTGATCAGAAGATGGATCATATTAGGAGACATAACCGATCACCTCGTCTTTGACTTTTCTTTCGTGGAGGTAATCCAGGGCTTTCTTCAGATGGGCCTCGTCCCCTTCCACTTCAATGAGCAGGGTCCCGAAGGGGGTATCCTGCAGGTTTTCGATATTGGCCGTGAGGATATTCACGTTGGTATCGTATTCTTTGATCAGCACGGAAACAATGGGCTCTCCGGCGCTGTCGCCGATGAAGCTCAGGCTGACCAGGGCCTTGTCTCCGGCTTTGTAATCCTTGTGGATGTCCAGTTTCCTGACGAAATCCGGCAGGTCGTTGTGCTGGATGCTGGCCACGAATTCCCGGGTGGTGGCTTTCTGGGGGTTGGTGAAAATATCCACCATGGACCCCTGTTCGATGATTTCCCCGTTTTCAATGACGGCCACCCGGTCGCAGATTTCTTTCACCACATTCATCTGGTGGGTGATCATGACGATGGTGATGTGGAGCCGTTTGTTGATGTCCCGGAGCAGGTTCAGGATGCTTTCCGTGGTCTGGGGATCCAGGGCGGAAGTGGCTTCATCGCAGAGCAGCACTTTGGGATCGCTGGCCAGAGCCCGGGCGATGCCCACCCGCTGTTTCTGGCCCCCGGACAGCTGGCTGGGGTAGTGGTCCGCCCGGTCTTTCAGGCCCACCAGGTCCAGCAGGGGTTCCACTTTCTTCTGGATGGCGGCTTTGTCCAGTCCCTGGATTTCCAGAGGGAAGGCAATGTTGCCGAAAACCGTGCGGCTGGACAGCAGGTTGAAATGCTGGAAGATCATGCCGATGTTCTGCCGGGCCTTCCGCAGCTGTTCTTCGCCCAGGGCGGTCATTTCCTTGCCGTCCACGATCACCTTGCCGCTGGTGGGTTTTTCCAGCATGTTGATGCACCGGACCAGGGTGCTTTTGCCGGCCCCGGAAAGGCCGATGATGCCGAAGATCTCACCTTCGTTGATGGTCAGATTGATGTCTTTCAGAGCGTGCAGGTCGCCGGAAGACGTATGATAGATTTTGTCGATGTGCTGCAGTTCTATCAAGGGGGTTCACCTCCGTAAAAATAAAAATTCCTCTTCATGAAAATGAAGAGGAATCAGTTGAGCTCACTCATCTTCATCTTTCAGGCAATGCCTGATGGACTTAGCACCGTTCAGCCAATAGAAGCGCTGATGGTTGCCGTAACTTCATAGGGCCAGTCCCTCCGTTACTCTGGATGAATTCTGTGCGTATTAAATGATACCGTATATAGTACAGTTTGTCAATGGGAATTGGGCCATTAAGTGCAGAGTGCAGAGTAAAGAGGGCAGAGGGGGACGGAGGAGCGAGCAGTCTTGAGGAGATTGCGGGCCTGTTTTATCGATATGTAATGTTTTAGAATAAGTCGGAATGGGAACCTGTACGAAATTTGTTACGTTCTTATTTATCAAAATTTATGATCTGTCCATCATCCGGTACAGCTACCTGTTTGCCTAACTTTCTGCTATGGACAAAGTCGCGCATATTCTTGCGTGATACTGTGCAATGGTTAATGGCATCCATATGCACCGCTACAATTTTGGCCTTTGGCATTCTCGTTGCCGCTCTGCCTACATCTTCTGTACCCATAATAATGGAATCATTGTAGCAGATGGACTTAGCATAACCAGTATTCATAATCAGAATATCGGGCTGACGATTTTGCAGCGTTTTATCAACCCGGGCCGTCCAGACCGTATCGCCCATCAGGTAAGTAGTTTTTTCACCGGGAGCAGCAAAGACCACGCCCATACTTTCTCCGAGCAGTACGCTATAAGCGGGATTGGCATACATCTCTTCCGTGCCATGCGTGCCTTCTACTCTGGTCAGGCGCACCCCTTGGAACTCGATATCCCGATTCAGCACCTGAATATTGCGGAAACCTTCCTTGCGAATTTCAGTGGCGTCCTTATCATCCTGCACAAATACAGGAATATCTTTGTTGATGAACTGCTGAGCTACTTCATCCCAATGGTCAAGATGGGTATGCGTGACAATTAACGCATCAACATCCTTTAATACATCCTCCTTTGATTCGGGCAAGTCCACCTTGGGATTGCGCACCTCACTGTTAAAAGAACCAGCAAAGCCTTCATAACGGCCTTTTTCTGCCAGCATGGGGTCTATCAAAAATACCGTATCGTTGTACGCCAGTTTGCCCGTAGCATTGCGTACATGCTGGTAAGAAACCTGTGCAAAGGCACTGCCCGTCATCATCGTCATTCCCAAGAATGCAGCCAGTAAAGTTTTTCTCCACTTCATTTCATTTCCTCCTCTGAAGCACAATTTAATTTACATTGTGATTATACTTTGCTAGAATTTTACTTACGATACAGGATTTCAAGAGATGCAGACAAATCACTTGAAATTTTCAAGTTTTCAAGTTAGGAGCATTGCCATGAATTTTTTACCTGCCAACAACAAAAAAATTGACAAAACTGACCATGAAATCCTCAGCATTCTGCATAAAGAGGCCAGAATTTCCATGACTGAACTGGGAAAACGCGTTCATTTAACCAGTCAGGCGGTCAGGAATCGTCTTGACCGCCTGACTGATTTGGGCGTTGTCCATCACTATACCGTGAATGTCAACTGCCCCATATATGGTTATAAAACACATGCCCTTATAAAAATAACCCCACACAGCGGTTTTATGAAGTCCCTGTTGGATTATCTTACTCAGTGCCACAGCCATATCAACCACTGTTATCAGATAACTGGTGCTCAAACACTATCCATCGACAGTTATTTTACGGACGAGACCGAATTGCAGGAATTTATTGACACAATCCAAAAATGGGGGGATTATGAAATCGAATTGGTATTAAGGGACATCTTACTCTCTGAAGGTGATGAATGATTTTTTTCTGTAACAGACACACTCACTATCTGCAGACATAAGATTTTGTGTGGTTTCCGTCAGGCTTTCCCAAACACCTTGAGACCTTGATCATAAACTGATTGGGCAGAGGAGAACAGGTCGAGACGATGGCCTCTCTCCAGCCCGCCGTGTTATTAAAGGAAGAGTGAAGAGCAAGGAGCAGGACGGTGTCGGTCCAACGATCTTTTGCAATGCCGTAAGGGCCCGATCGGTGATCCGCCTGCTTACAGACCTGGGAACGGACGCCCCTTACGGGTCGTCCCTACGCATATCACGTACTGTACGATATCACTCCGCAGGGGCTTCCCGCAGGGGAGCCCGTCCCGGCCGCCCAGAGGGCAGAAAAAGAAGGCCTGCAGTCTTGAGAAGATTGAGAGCCTTTTTCTGTCGTGATTTTTGGATAGGTCATTTGCTATAATGAACATAAAGCAAGAAGGCTGTTGGTAAAGAGTCAGGATGGAGGTGCGGCAAATATGAGCATAAACCGTTGTCATAAACATGGGCTATCCATTGATACAATGTGGGATGACTTGAAACGTACGGAAATTGTTCCCGAAATTGAAAACCTGGAATTGTGAAACTGAGAGGTGAGGAAAATGCTCAACGACGTTATGACTTTGGCCGAAGCCTCTGTTATCTGGGGTATCAAGTATGAAGGCTTACTAAAATGTATAACTGCTGGGCCTTTAGATCAGCCCAAATTTCATGATGATGAAGTGGATAAAATTCAAGATACATGGGTAGTGACAAGGCAAGCCATGGAACGCCAGGAGAAGCTTTGAAAATTGCCGAAAACCATGTGGGAACTAAATTTCATAAATATGCTGATATTGATAAAGAGGTGATCACCGTGAAAAAGCATAGAACGTTAGCCAGTTGGCTGCTGATTATTTTTCAAACCGTATTTGGTATTATCGTAGGCGCTCCTTGGTTTATTCTTGGCTTACTCATGGTTGATGCTTTCATTATCTTCATGAGTGGCGCACTCAATATTGTTTCCTTTGATTCCATTGTAACTTTTGTCAAAATCTCAAACGTCTGTGCGTTTGCAGCAATGGTCTGCTATGCATATTATTTAGCAAAAAACGACAACTGATGCCCATTGAATAAAGACTGCCGGATGGACGGGGTCCAGGGGGAACGGGTGGTTCTGGCGGCATTTTGTCGGTGGCAAAAGGGATATTTCCTGAGCGGGCAGACCGGACGGGATTGCTCCGCAACCCTGGGGCAGCCCCTACGCCGTCGATCTCGGAGCTTAGTGCAGACCAGGCGGGGGGCGCGAGCCTGGAGAGGCGCATAAACTGGGGATAAAAGAAACATATGAAGTAAATTTACATTCAGATACAGGAAAACTTGCTCGCAGGAAAGGGTACGGCAAGGGAGATGGTCCGTGGTGGGAGTTCCTGCCCGGGCTTTTTTTAGTTGTCCTGAATTTTACATAGCGTCCATGGTATAATAAAATGTATTGTAAATATGGGGAAAAGGGGAGACCGCATTGAAAACAGTCAACGTTGTGGCTGCACTGATTATCAACCAGGATCAAGTCTTCGCCACCCAACGGGGATATGGAGAATTCAAAGATGGCTGGGAGTTTCCTGGGGGAAAGATTGAACCTGGGGAAACGCCGGAAGAGGCCCTCAAACGGGAGATCAAGGAAGAACTGGCCACGGAAATCCAGGTGGAAAAGCTTCTCACCACTGTGGAATACGACTATCCCACCTTCCATCTTTCCATGCAGTGCTTTATTTGCAAAGTGGAACGGGGCAATTTGACTTTATTGGAGCACGAAGCTGCTCGGTGGCTTTCTTATGATGAGCTGGATGATGTGGATTGGCTGCCGGCGGATCGGATTGTGATGGGGGAACTACGGAAATATTTGATCAAAGATCAAAATGAAAAAGAAAAATAATGATCAATGAAAGGTAAAATACAATGGCTGAAAAAACAAAAGCAAATATCGGTTTTGAAAAACAAATTTGGGACGCTGCTTGTGTTCTTTGGGGGCATATCCCAGCAGCGGAATACAGAAAAGTAATTATTGGGTTGATTTTCTTGCGCTATATTTCTGCCGCTTTTGAAGCCCGGTATAAGGAACTTTTAGTGGAAGGGGATGGTTTTGAGAATGACCCTGATGCATATACGGAAGATAATATTTTCTTTGTTCCTGAAGAAGCCCGGTGGGAAACCATTTCTGCCGCTGCCCATACGCCGGAAATTGGTAAAGTGATCGATGACGCAATGCGGGCTATTGAAAGTAAAAATAGCAAATTGAAAAATGTGCTGCCTAAAAATTATGCATCTCCCGATTTGGACAAAAAAGTATTGGGCGATGTAGTGGATATTTTCACCAATGACATTGATATGTCGGATACGGAAGCCAGTGAAGATTTGTTGGGCCGCACTTATGAATATTGCATCGCACAATTTGCAGAAAAAGAAGGTGTTGGTGGCGGCGAGTTCTATACGCCTTCCAGTATTGTTAAGACTCTCGTGGCGATTTTGAAGCCTTTTGCTAATTGTCGTGTGTATGATCCCTGCTGTGGAAGTGGCGGGATGTTCGTCCAAAGTGAAAAATTTATTGAAGCGCACAGCCATATGCGGGGAGCAATTTCAGTTTATGGTCAAGAAGCCAATCCGGATACCTGGAAAATGGCCAAAATGAATATGGCCATTCGAGGCATAGAAGCAGATTTGGGGCCCTACAATGCAGATACTTTTACGAATGATTTGCATCCCTGTTTAAAAGCTGACTATATTCTGGCCAATCCTCCTTTTAACTATCATCCATGGGGGCAGGAGCAATTAATAGAAGATAAACGGTGGAAATATGGGGCTCCTCCAGCAAACAATGCCAACTATGCCTGGATTCAGCATATGATCTCCCACTTAGCCCCCAATGGCAAAATTGGATTGGTGCTTGCAAATGGAGCACTCTCTACCCAAAGCAGTGGGGAAGGAGAAATCCGTAAAAATATCATCAATGATGATCTAATTGAAGGCATTATTGCTATGCCGACTCAGCTTTTCTACAGCGTAACTATCCCTGTTACCTTGTGGTTCATTACTAAAAATAAAAAGCAAAAAGGCAAGACGTTGTTCATCGATGCCCGGAAAATGGGGCATATGGTCGACCGTAAACACCGGGATTTTACCGATGAAGATATCCAGAAACTGGCTGATATTTTCTCTGCTTTCCAGAATGGGACTCTTGAGGATGTCAAGGGCTTTTGTGCCGTGGCAAGTACAGAAGAGATCGCAAAACAGGAGTATGTCCTGACGCCAGGACGGTATGTAGGCATTGAAGAACAGGAAGATGATGGAGAACCCTTCGATGAGAAAATGAAACGGCTCACCAGTGAGCTTTCGGAGATGTTTAAGAAATCCCATGAGTTGGAAGATGAAATCAGAAAGAAGCTGGGGGCGATTGGGTATGAAATCTGAATGGACGATAAAAAGAATCTCCGATGTTGCTGAGATTAATCCTAGGGAATCGATAAAAAAAGGTACACTGGCGAAGAAAATCCCAATGGATATTCTTCAACCATTTACAAGAGATATTCCTTCTTTTGAGTATGAGGTGTTCAAAGGTGGTACGAAGTTTAGAAATAAAGATACTATTATGGCCAGAATCACTCCGTGTTTGGAAAATGGGAAAATAGCTCAGGTAGGATGTCTTGATCCTGGTGAAGTGGGCTTTGGGTCTACAGAATATATTGTGTTTAGAGCCAGAGAGGAAACCGATCCAGATTTCCTATATTACCTGATTTGCAGTCCATTTGTTCGTGAACCATCAATTAAATCTATGGTCGGTTCCTCAGGCCGACAAAGAGTTCAAACTAATGTTGTTGCTGACTTGCAAATTGCAGTTCCTGGTATTGAAGAGCAAAAACGCATAGGAGGTCTGCTGAAGGCTCTAGATAATAAAATTCAATTAAATACAAAGATAAACAAGAATTTACAATCACAAGCACTCGCCATTTATATTCATATGATTGTAAAAAAAGCTGATGAATCCTGGCACACAGGTTTACTATCTGACATAGCTTCGATCACTATGGGGCAATCGCCAAAGGGCGACTCCTACAACGAAAATGGTATCGGAACAGTATTTTTTCAGGGACGGGCGGAATTTAGCTTCCGATTCCCTTCTAGAAGACTTTATACAACCGAACCAAAGCGCATGGCAAAAACCAATGATATTCTTATGAGTGTCAGAGCACCGGTTGGAGACCTTAACGTCGCTTACGAAGATTGCTGTATTGGGCGCGGGCTCAGTGCTATCCATTCCAAAGATAATCACCAATCTTTTGTACTTTATACAATGTTTGTTCTTCGACAACAGCTAGATGTCTTCAATGGCGAAGGCACAGTATTTGGCTCTATTAATCGTGATGCTTTGAATTCTATACCTATCAGCATTCCTCCACATAAAGTTATGGATAAATTCGAGTCCATCGTAGCACCGATGGATGCTATTATCCGAATCAATTATGAAGAAAATTGTCGTCTACAAGCTATGAGAGATAGTTTACTTCCTCGACTAATGTCTGGAGAACTTGATATTTCCGCCCTTAACATTTAGGCTGCTAATAAATTCTTGTTTATCTTCTGTGAAATGATAAATTCCAATATGTAAAGGAGTTGAAATATATGTCAGATTCCTATAAAGAAGCGGACTATGAAAATACCATCATAGAACTGTTTCAAAATATGGGTTACCAACACGTGTATGGGCCGAATGTGGAACGAGATTATAAAGACTCTTTATACGAAACAGAACTGGAAGATTCCATCCGCCGTATCAATCCCGATATGCCAGGAAATGCTATCCAAGAGGCGTTGTTCAAACTAAGAAATTTTGAAAATGCCGACCTGGTGCAAAAAAATGCTCTCTTTATGAGCTATATTCAAAATGGGATAGAAGTCCGATACCTACAGAATGGCGAGGAGCGTTCTGACTTGGTTTATCTGGTAGATTATAAAAATCCTGACAATAACTCCTTTGTTATTGCAAACCAATGGACCTTTATTGAAAACAGTGAAAAACGGCCGGATGTATTGCTGTTTTTAAACGGGATGCCCATTGTGCTAATGGAATTAAAATCCCCATCTCGGGAAGAAACGGATGCATCGGAAGCTTATCGGCAGATTCGGAATTATATGCATGAAATTCCTTCCATGTTTATTTATAACTGCATCTGTGTCATGAGCGATCATCTGACGTCAAAAGCGGGTACGATCACCTCCGGGGAAGACCGATTCATGGAATGGAAAACCAAAGACGGCAGCTATGAAAATACTCAGTATGCCCAGTTCGACACGTTCTTTGAAGGAATTTTTGATAAAAAGAGACTGCTGGATATTATAAAGAATTTCATCTGTTTCTCCAATGAAGGGGTAAAGCAGTTTAAAATCCTGGCTGGATACCATCAATATTTTGCCGTGCGTAAAGCTATTGAATCGACGAAAAAAGGAATGGCCACGGATGGTAAGGGCGGCGTATTTTGGCACACACAGGGCAGCGGAAAATCCTTATCCATGGTTTTTTACGCACATTTGCTTCAGGAAGCCCTGAATTCTCCTACCATTGTTGTGATTACGGATCGAAATGACCTGGATGATCAATTATATGGACAGTTTGCCAAATGCACGGAATTTCTTCGGCAGAATCCAGTACATGCAGAAAGCCGGAAAAATTTAAAAGAATTGTTGGAAGGCCGGAAAGCCAATGGCATTATTTTCACGACTATGCAAAAGTTTGAGGAATCCAATGAACCTCTGTCAGAACGGCATAATATCATTGTCATGGCAGATGAGGCTCATCGGAGTCAGTATGGTCTGAAAGAGAAGATTGATTCCAAAACAGGGGAAATCAAAATTGGCTCCGCCCGAATTATACGCAACAGTCTGCCCCATGCAACCTATATTGGATTCACAGGGACTCCCATTGCGATGAAAGATCGGAATACGCGTGAGGTCTTTGGGGATTATATCGATATCTATGATATGACCCAAGCGGTAGAAGATGGGGCAACGCGACCTGTTTACTATGAAAGTCGGGTTATTAAACTGAAACTGGATAAGAAAACCCTTGCTTTGATTGATAAAGAGTATGACCTTATGGCAGCCAATGCCGATCCGTCTGTAATCGAACAGAGTAAAAAAGAATTGGGCCAAATGGAAGCCATCCTGGGAAATGACAAAACTATTGATTCCCTGGTCAGAGATATCTTGGATCATTACGAGCATAACCGGGAGCATCTATTGACGGGAAAGGCTATGATTGTGGCCTATTCCCGGCCTATTGCCATGAAAATCTATCATAGAATCCTGGAATTGCGCCCTGACTGGGCCGAAAAGGTGAAAGTGGTTATGACTGGTTCCAACAAGGATCCAGAAGAATGGGCAAAGATCATCGGCAATAAACATTATAAGGATGAATTGGCGAAAGAATTCAAAGACAATGACAGCCCCTTTAAAATCGCCATTGTGGTTGATATGTGGCTTACGGGCTTTGATGTTCCTTCTTTGGCCACCATGTATATCTACAAGCCAATGAGAGGCTATAATTTGATGCAGGCCATTGCCCGGGTCAATCGTGTGTTCCGGGATAAAGAGGGCGGGCTCATTGTTGATTATGTGGGGATTGCTTCAGCCTTGAAAGAGGCTATGAATGATTACACGGCCCGGGATAAAAAGAACTATGGGAATATGGACATTGCCAAGGCAGCATATCCTAAATTCCAAGAGAAACTCTCTATTTGTCAGGACCTTTTCTATGGGTATGATTACTCTGATTTTCTGCATGGAAGTAATCTAGCACGTGCCAAAGCCATTAGCGGAGCTGTGAACTTTATTGTTGATGTTAAGAAAAAGGACGATCGGGAGAACTTCTTGAAAGAAGCCCTTTTACTGAAACAATCTCTATCCTTGTGTTCGTCTCTTGCTACTGAAGAGGAACGGATTGAAGCCGCTTTCTTTGAGTCTGTTCGTGTATTGGTTAGCAGATTGATGAACCAGGGCGGAGGAAAGAAAATTTCACTGCCTGAAATGAACGCTCGTATCAATGATCTTTTGAAAGCCAGTATCCAAAGTGAGGGTGTTCTGAATCTTTTTCAGGGAGCAGGGGAAGATTTTTCCTTGTTTGATCCTAAATTCCTTGCTGAAATTGCCAAAATGAAAGAAAAGAATTTGGCTGTAGAATTGCTGAAAAAATTGATTGCCGATCAGGTAAGCGTCTATCGAAGAAGGAATGTGGTTCAGTCAAAGAAATTTAGTGAAATGATGCAGCAAGCAATGAACCGGTATTTGAATGGTATGCTGACCAACGAACAGGTTATTGAAGAACTGCTGAATATGGCCAAACAAATTCAAACAGCACAAAAAGAAGGCGAGAAACTCGGGTTAACAGCGGACGAGCTGGCTTTTTATGATGCTTTGACAAAACCGAGAGCGATTAAGGATTTTTACCAAAACGAAGAGCTTATTGCTATGACGAAAGAACTGGCGGACGCATTACGTAAAAATCGTACAGTAGATTGGCAGAAAAGAGACAGTGCCAGGGCTAAAATGCGTATGATGATCAAGCGGCTTCTTAAAAAGCATAAGTATCCACCGGAAGGAATGGGAGATGCCGTACAGACGGTTATGACCCAGTGCGAGCTGTGGGCAGATAACAATGACTTGGAGGATAAGGCTCTTGGTACTCTTAATGGGGGAAGTGTGTATGTATATGGACCCTATGAGGTGAGCAAGGCAGCAGAACAGGGGATTGATTATCATTCTTGAAATGTGTTTTTCTTGAATGATAGTTTCTAAGAATGACTTCGTTATTCAGAACTCGAAAATAAAGTATTGCTCGAATTGGTAAAATGCAGTGGAGGCTGGGTCGATGTTTAATCAATCTCGTTTGCAAACAGTGCTTGCCCAATACAAAAAGGATTTTCTGGAAAAGCATTGGGAAGAGGAAAAATACAAGTGGGAAGCGGTCAAAACCTTTCAGGACAACTGGGAGATCCAGGCAAAGGATTTTTCGGATATGCTCGGCCGTTCTCTAGCAAAGGCAGGGAATCTGCTGACATCCATGAACAACTTTCCAGCAGGGATGATTATAGGCTTTGCCAAAGCGGCTCCGGAAGAAGTGCGCTCTATGTACATGGATTTGTTTGATGAGAGCAAAGATGTATATGAGAGGATTGGCAATTTTAGGAAGCAGGCAGATGGATTGCTTGAAAAATATGGAAATGGAGCCAAACAGCATTATCAGTATGAAAATGCCATTACGACTTATTTATGGTTGCGTTATCCAGATAAATATTACACATATAAGTACAATGAAGTGAAGTCTGTATCAGATAAGTTGAAAAGCAGTTATTCTTTCAAGAAGGGTGCCTATAATGAAAATTTGCGCAGCTTCTTTGACTTATATAATGGCATTTGTGCGGAGTTGAAACAAGATACGGAACTGGTCAATCTTTTCAAATCCCAGATTACTGAATCGTGTTATCCGGATCCGGAATTAAAGACTCTGACTGTTGATATTGGATTTTATATTTCCCAAAATTATGCAAAGTACGGTGATCATGCTCCATCAATCTGGAAAATCAGCCATGGCGCTATTTCTGAACAGAACCGCAGCCTGTTTGAGGCAAGAAAAGTGGTCGTTGTTCACGGGCAGACCGCGCCAAAGGGGACTTCTGGGGAATCGCAGGGCCAGCAGTTTACTGATGAAATCAGGAAAGGGGATTATTTTTATCTTTGCAACGGAAACAGTATCAACTTGCTGGGAAGGTTTACCAGTGATACGGCTGTGCCGAATCCGGAGCAGCCCAATGGTTGGGTTGAGAGAAGCTACGAAAAAATAGCAGATTCAAGGGATACCTCAGCTTATAAAGGAGTACAGAAATGGTGGACACCAAACGATAATTCCACATGTATCAGAGTAGGAACAAAAGATGAAAAACTTTTTGAGAAGCTGATATTGAAACCATACTTTGATATGAGTTTAAGTGATTTGTATGGCAACAATAATGAGGATCAAGGTTACTGGTGGCTGAATGCGAATCCGAAGATTTGGAGCTTTTCTGATCTGCAGATTGGTGGGGTACAGAATTATACTCTATACAATGAGAATGGCCATAAGCGTCGTATTTTCCAGAATTTCATGGATGCCAGAACGGGTGATTTTGTCATTGGATATGAGTCCAACCCGGTGAAACAGATTGTAGCACTGGCAAAAGTTAGTGCATCTACTGATGGGCAGAAGATTTATTTTGAAAAAACGGAGTCCCTTGCGAATCCTATTGATTATCAAGAATTGAAAGCATGTCCAGAACTTCAGAAAATGGAGTTCTTTCAAAATCCAAACGGCAGTTTTTTCAAATTGACCAAAAAGGAATATGATTTCATCATGGATATCATTCGTGATGAAAATCCGCTGCCTCTGTTAGATGAAAATCCTCCGTATACTAAAAAGGATTTTCTTTCTGAAGTCTATATGACCGAAGAAAAGTACGACAGACTGGAAGGAGTACTTTGCAATAAGATGAATGTGATCCTCCAGGGTGCCCCTGGTGTGGGCAAGACTTTTGCCGCCAAACGGCTGGCTTATTCGCTGATGGGGGAAAAGGATGACAGTCGGATTGAATTCGTACAGTTTCACCAGAATTATACCTATGAAGATTTCCTGATGGGATACAAACCAGTGGGGGATTCTTTCGAACTGAAACATGGTGTATTCTACCGGTTCTGTAAGAAGGCGGAGAACCAGCCGGATAAAAAGTATTTCTTTATTATCGATGAAATCAACCGAGGAAATCTGAGTAAGATTTTCGGAGAACTGCTGATGCTGATTGAAAAAGATTATCGTGGCAAGAAGGCAACCCTTGCGTATAATGGCATGCCTTTCTCAGTCCCAGAAAACCTGTACATCATCGGAATGATGAATACGGCGGACCGCAGCCTTGCCATGATCGACTATGCCCTGCGGCGGAGATTCAGTTTCTTTGAGATTGATCCGGGATTTGGATCCGAAGGCTTCCGGGCTTATCAAAAGTCGCTGGAAAACGAAACTTTTGATGAATTGATTTCAAAGATTGTTGAGTTGAACGAAGAGATTATCCGGGATAAATCTCTGGGCAAGGGATTTTGCATCGGACACAGTTATTTCTGCGGAAGGACGAAGGAAAACTGTACGAAGGAATGGATGCAATCTGTAGTAGATTACGATATCCTTCCCATGCTTTCTGAATACTGGTTTGACGATGAAGGTAAGGTGCAGAAATGGGACGGGGATCTGCATGGAGTGCTTAAATGATAAAGAATAAGAGCATATTCATCAAGAACATCTACTATATGCTGTCTTATGCTTTCACCTCGTTAAAACAATCCGTGTACGACGATATTCAGAAGGAATCCTTCGACAATATCCATAATCTCTTCGGGGCCATCCTGTCCAAGGGCATTGGTATGCAGCTGAAGCAGGGCCTTTATCGAATGTACATCAATCGGGTGGAGCCGCTTTCCGTTGTACGGGGAAAAATCGATATGCCAGGGACCATCCGGAACAGGCTGGAACACCAGATGTGTGTGACTTGCGATTATGATGAACTGTCTGAGAACAATCTTCTGAACCAGATCCTGAAATCAACAGTTTTGCTGCTGCTGCGTCAAAAGGATGTGGACGAAAGATACAAGGCAGAGCTTAAAAAGGAAATGCTTTATTTTTCTGCAGTAGATGAAATAGAATTGTCTGGAATCCGCTGGTCCGATATTCGTTTTCAAAGGAACAACCGGACCTACCAGCTGCTTCTTGGGATTTGTCAGCTGCTGATAGAAGGGTCCCTGATGACGACGGAAAAGGGTGAATACCACCTGGCGCATTTTATTGATGATCATCGGCTGAGCCGGCTGTATGAGAAGTTTATTTTGGAATATTACACACAAGAATTTGGGGAACGGATCAAAGGATTTTCGTCAAGAGCTGCCCAGATTCCCTGGCAGCTGGATGACGGCTATGATGCCTTGCTTCCAGTTATGCAAACGGACATTACCTTAACCTATGGACATCAGATCCTGATCATTGATGCCAAATATTACAGACGGACAATGCAGACAAACCATGATGTGCAAACACTTCATTCCGGCAACTTGTACCAGATTTTTACCTACGTGAAGAACAAGGAAGCTCAGCTTTCAGGAACCGGATACAAGGTATCGGGTATGCTTCTCTATGCAAAGACGAATGAGGAGCTTGTCCCGGATAATATATATCAAATGAGCGGAAATCAGATTTCCGTAAAGACACTGGATCTGAATCAGAAGTTTTCGGAAATTGAAAAGCAGTTGAAGCAGATTGTGAAAGATCATTTCGGAATAGGGTGAGAAAACAATATGGCCAGATTCAAAGACTGTTTCTTTGGAAAACTCGTTTCAGCGGAGGACCGTTACCATAAGCAGCCCTATCGAGATTGGCGGAGAGACTTTGTGGGGCAGGAAGGCCTGATCGTCCTGTTTGAATCCGAACATAAAGCTCCGGGCAAGGTTTTCTTCCATATGCTGGTAGGTGTAGGTAAATGGATGTATTGCACTGTAGGGGATTGGGAGCCGGGCGGGGAAAAAGATACCATCCTCACACGGAGCAGTATTTATACCTTTTCCCGTCAGCACAATCTGAGCAAAGAAGAAAAACGAATCTTGCTGAAACGGGCTGTATCTTCCGGGAGAATTCCAGGTGGCCGCGGACGATGAAATCTTGTGGAGAAATCCCTTTTTATGGTGATCCGCCCGCTTACAGACCTGGGAACGGACGCCCCTTACGGGTCGTCCCTACGCATATCACGTACTGTACGATATCATTCCGCAGGGGCTACCCGTCAGGGGAGACCGTCGCCAGGTCGCCCAGGGGGCTGTTTCCACAGGGTTCGCCGAAGGAAAATCCGCTCCTGCTGCCCAGAGGGCAAAAAAACAGACCCGCAGTCAAGGGGATTGCGGGTCTGCTTTTTACGATCGGACGGAATCATTGTTCCTTCGACCTTGTGCGCAAGCTTTTCACTTACGAACGTGTCGCACGGTTGTCGTTACCGTCTCCCTTAGAACTTATCTGCCAGTGCAGCAGCCTGTATACAGCCATCAGTTTCATCAATGGCACCCGCGTTCAGAACACCGGGAACAAGAACTTCACCAACCATCTTCCACTTCAGAAGAGCCGCACTGCGCTCAATGGGAACGCGGACACCATCCATAACGGACATATCGTGTTCTTCGCAGCAGGTAATCAGTGCACATTCCTTCCCTGCAACATCCTTCCCTCCAACAACCAGCGAGAAAATCTTATCGATTACACCCTTGATCTGTGCAGGGATGGAGTACCAATATACAGGCATGGTGAATACAACAGCATCAGCATCCAGAATTGAAGGAGCGATGGTATTGAAATCATCATCAAAGGTACATGCCTTACCTGTAGAATAGCAGGTCTCACAGGCGTGACAGCCGCCAATATTCATCATAGCAGCGTCAAAACGGGTAACGGTATGTCCTTTTGGCCTCAGCTGCCTTGATAAACGACTCGGTCATAGCGAAGCTATTGCCGTTTTTACGAGGGCTGCCGGTAATTACTACAATATTTTTACTCATGGAAACTCCTCCTCCAAATCTGCGGGATTGACTGCTCCCGTCTATGTAATTATAATTTTAGCAAGAATGTAACAAGAATCAAGTACGCACATTGAAGTGCAATACTTACCAAAAGGAGAGTGTAAATATGAGTGCACCATGTATTCAGGACGCAAAGCTTGAGGAAACCGGCTTCAGCTATACCATGTCATTGATCCAGGGAAAATATAAGATGTATATTCTTTATGCGCTTGCCGGATATGGCGTTGTTCGCTTCAATGAACTCAAAAAGTATATCAATACAATTTCTTACAAAACTCTCAGCTCCACCTTGAAGGAACTTGAAAATGATGGATTGATCCATCGCGAAGAGTATCCGCAAATTCCGCCTAAAGTGGAGTACAGCCTGACAGAACGCGGTAAATCTCTCATGCCGATTCTGGACCAGATGTGTGTCTGGGGAGAACAGAATCGAATTTGAATTCATCGCTCCAAAAGCAGAGGTACCAGAGTGATACCAATGAGGGCCACGCCGCCGCCGGCCATCAGCTGCTTCATACCCTGAGACTTTGCGCTGGATATCGATAGGTGAGGTTTTGATGCAATCTCCACCTTTTCCCCCGATTTGTACCGTGCGTGCGGCTTTCACCGCACACGGTGTTTCATCGAATTCAGTCGTCCAGGGTTTTAAACACAGCTTACACACTTCGTGTGGAGCTTGCAAAACCGCATTCAATCGGCATAGAAGGGAGTTTTGTGTCCATTTGATCGGTGACCGACCAAGATACCGACCAAGTTAACGGTATACGGGTTGAGACCCTGATCATAAACCGACTGAGCAGAGGAGGGGAGGTAGAGACGATGACCTCCCTCCTGCCCGCCGTGTTATAGGTAGAAAAACAGGTGGACAAATTCCCGCAAACGGAGAGCACCTGTAAAAGCGCCGATTTTCGGCTTTGAGCAGTTCCCACAAACGGGCGGAAATGTGTACGGAATCCAGACATTCAGGTGCTTGTCTCATGCCAAAGTGGTCGGTTTCCCAATAAGGCGTGAGGAAAAGAGCAGGACCGCAGTCGAGGTGATTGTGGACTTTCTCTATTTTCAATGCTTGCGGATATATGCCGTAGCCGGACCAGAGCCGACTTTGCTGATATAGCCTTCTTTTACCAGACTGGACAAAGTGCGTTCTATAGTTCCCTGGCTGATATCCGGGCAGCGTTCCATCAGATCCTTTTTGCTGATTTTCCCTAGTGTTTGGGAGATGATGGCTTTGATACGGTCTGGCTTGGAAATCTTTTTGGTTACCAAGTATTGAATCCGGTCTTCGAATTCATCATATGCTTTTATGATGATGCCCAAATAATATTTCACAAAAGGAGCATAGGTGTTTTGATTTTCGTGCCAGCCGAAAGAACTGGCCTGAAGGGCTTCATAGTAAGTTTTCTTGGTCTTTTCAATCAGCATTTCCAGGCTGATGTATTTCCCGACGATGTAGCCGGCACGATATAAAAGAAGGAGTGTCAGAAGCCGGCTCATCCGTCCATTTCCGTCATTGAATGGATGAATGCAGAGAAAATCCAGGATGAACATGGGAGTCAACAGCAATTTATCTATTATGTTTTCCTGCCAGGCATTCTGGAACGATTGACATAAAGAATCCATAGCGTCAGCTGTCTGAAAAGCAGGAACGGGAATAAACCTGGCCTTTTGATGCCCTTGTGCATCCGTTTCCGCAATGACGTTATCTGCGTTTTTATAATCTCCGCCAATGGCTCCTGTTGAGTAAGAGTACAGATCTCGGTGGAGCTGCCTGATGACATTAGGGGCAGGGGAAATATAGTCGTGATTTTCATGGATCAAGGCGAGTACTTCACGATATCCGGCAATTTCCTGTTCAGACCGATTGTGCGGTTCCGCTTTTTGGCTGACCAGTGCTTCTAATCGTTTGTCACTGGTGAGGATTCCCTCGATACGGTTGGAAGCCCCTGTACTCTGGATCATGGCAACGTCTACCAGTGTTTTCAGTTCGTCTGTATTCGCTTCCAGAAATAAATCCTGCCGTCCTTTGTGTTCATGGATACAGGTGAGAAGCTGGACGATTTCAAGTGTCAGTAAATTTTGTATTTTCTGCGAGTAGTTAAATGTCCGCATAAAAATCTCCCTCATCTTTTTATTATCTGCCACATTTTAGCATGAAATGAGGCAGATAGCAAGAGAATGAGGTAGATAAGGTGGGAGGAAAGAGAAGAGGGAAGATAAGAAGAAAAACGAATCTTGCTGGAACGGGCTGTATCTTCCGGGAGGATTCCAGATGACCAGGGACTGAATGAAGGAAGAGTGCAGAGTAAGAAGCAGGACGGTGTGGGTCCAACGATCTTTTGCAATGCCGTAGGGTCCGATCGGTGATCCGCCTGCTTTATTCAGTTTCATTCAAAATATCTTTGCTGAGATCCTCAATGTTGCGGCCGCCATAATAGATACGGGAAATCATGACACAATGGGATTGCTCATTGATTAGATAGAAAACAACATAATTATTTACAGGCATCTGATGAATTCCCATTGATTGCAGGGGTTCCCAGTCAACTCTTTTGAAACGAGATGGCATAGTATTTAAAGCGCGGACTCCTCTTAGGATTCTATGAATCTGGTCTTTAGCAATTTCAGGGACGAGCAGCTCTTCAGCAATATAAGTATATATTTCCCTCAAATCTTCAAGAGCTTCATTGGAATAAGTGACGCTGTATTGAATGCTCATATGCCAAATTCCTTTTTAAGGATTTCATCTACTTCATTTGCAGTGTGGACATGACCAGATTGAATGGAATCCATACTTGCTTGGATTTCAGCAGTCAGTTCATCCCTTGTCATTGCTCCGAGAGCCTTTGGCTTCTGAGTGGCAAGCTTGAGTTCAAAAGGGATTCCTTTATTTAAGATAATTTGACTGTAAAACATTTGAATGGCGCTGGAGGGGGTAATACCGAGCTGGGCAAGGATTCCTTCAGCATGATCTTTTAAATTTTTATCGATTCTGGCATAAACAGCAGAAGTATTGGCCATAATATCGCCTCCTTTTTTTAAATTATAGGTTATTATGCTTGCAATTGCAAGCAATTAAAAAACTGGAACAGGTGGGCGAGATCCAGCCCAAGGTGATCCGGTTTCCAAAGCTAAGTGCAGAATGAAGAGCGAAGAGTGCAGAGCAGGACGGAAGGGGCGAATGGTCCATTGCGATGCCGTAGGGGCCTCACGCCGGGAGGCCCGCCAGATGTACGATCCCCCGATCCCAACGTGATAGGGGCTCCCCGCAGGAAAACCCATCCCCGGCCGCCCAGTGGGTAAAAAAGCAGGCCCGCAGTCGTAGTGATTGCGGGCCTTTTTCTGTCCGCTTTTTTGCACAGGTCATATGATATACTGAGAATAAGAAAGATTTGGGCATAACCAGAAAGTAAAGGAAGTGAACAAAATGAAAGTTTGGATACAGGCTCACAAAGGGGAACGTCCTGCCAGCAAGAATTTTTTTGAGGCCATGTGCGGGTTTGAAGAACTGGGGGCCGAAATCCGCTTCTTTCATAATCCCTTGGAAATGCGGCAGGCTGAGCCAGAAGATATTTTGGTCGGTTATGTAGAAGCGGTCCAGCAACATTTGGAAGAAATGGGTTTCTCCTATCCAGACTTGGATTATCCGGCAGAGCTGGAATATTGTCTGGGAAGAAAAATCTGGAAATCCACCATCAATACCATTAACTCCCATCCAGAACAGTGGCCTGTATTCGTCAAATCCATTGCTGATAAAGAAATCACCGGCGTACTGGTCCGTTCTCCCAAAGATCTGGTCGGCTGCGGAAACTGGGAGCACGATGTGCCCGTATGGTGCTCGGAACCCGTCCGGTTCGTAACAGAATGGCGCTGCTTTATCCGCTATGGAAAAATCCTGGATGCAAGACATTACCGGGGAACCTGGGAGAAAATACCGGATCCGGAAGTTATCAAAAGGGCCGTACGGGATTACAAAACCGCGCCAGCCGGCTATTCTTTGGATTTTGGTGTGACGGATACGGACAAAACTCTGCTCATCGAAGTCAATGACGGATATGCACTGGGGAATTACGGGCTGTTCCATGTTGACTATGCAAAACTTCTGGCAGCCCGGTGGGCAGAATTGACCGAGACGAAGGATGAGTATGAAGATTTTTAAACATCTGAGCTGTTGAAATAACCGCCTATCATGAATTGTTTTTGCGAACCGAGTAAGGGAGAAAATGAAATGTGGAAGTCAATTAAAAAGGATATTATTGGTTCAGAGGGTGGAATCATTCTTCAGGATGAAGAGTATGAAGATTCGTGCCGCATAACATTGGAACGTTGTAGACGATATGATGCCATTACTTGTGGTGTGTATGGTGACATGGTGCATACTGTCTATTCGGATCCTTTAGCATCTCAGCGTCTTTATGAAATGATGAAAAAAGATTTACAGGCTTTCATTGATGCAGATGTTGAAGATCTAGGTCGGCGTAGCGATTTTTATGAAGCATTTGTTGAAAGGTATCATTGATTTGCCAATTCTGATATAAGCTGGCTGCCTATAGAAAAATAAAATAATTGTCCAGAGTGCGGCGGACCTTTAGCTGTAAAATTTGAGAAATCTGAATCTTGCCTGACCATAGAATGCCAGCAATGTGGGGCTCAATCTCATGGGGATAAGTGTCTCCTGATACCGAAGTATTTACAGGAGGACGTTGAATCTAATGACTGCTGATGAGTTGAAATCGTATATGTTGGATGATTTTGTATACGATTCTCCAACTTTACAATTTGCCATTTATCCTGGAATCAAAGATGGCTTTTCATATTCGTGTACGACTGATATTTATGGAAAAACGGATGAACCAACTCAAGACTTTAAAAGTTTTGAGGAAATGATAAGTCATTTTATGATTGGACCTCGAACATTGAAAGAGGTGTTACCATCTTTAAAAATTGCTAATATTGGTTAATGGTTTCCCCGATGAAGCGTGATGAAAAGAGAATAAAGAAACTGAAAAAAACTCGGGAAAATCGAGGTGCTAAAAAATGACAAAAGACTTAATGGCATATTGTCCTCTTCTGGAAAAAGAAATTGATGATGGATTATGCTGTGAAATTGGTCTTGTCGTACGCCGAGATGTAAAGGAAAGTTTTGTGCCTGAGGTAAAAGATTGGGAAAAAGCAAGAAAGATATGTCCTAAATGTTCTCCAGAATTTAAATAATTTGACAAGTTACAGTCAGAACAACCCACACTACAAGAGGTATTATGAAGGAATCTTCATCCTGTTCCATACGGGGTTGCGGGTATCAGAATTCT